>Ga0302252_1000458_pt1 | contig 35745 bp, 30 predicted proteins | sample AAG_RA_Leu_MG_FD_193511 | JGI IMG/M metagenome (GOLD analysis project Ga0302252, IMG submission 193511) | Enriched activated sludge microbial communities from anaerobic digester in WTTP, New Holstein, Wisconsin, United States - AAG_RA_Leu | ecosystem: Engineered > Bioreactor > Anaerobic >... | reverse complement strand
GGAGCAGAGAAAGGTCCTAGTCGCGCCTGCCCATGACGTTCTTGAAGATTGGGCCATCTTGCATTGGATCGAGGAACAGAATGCTACCCACTATGAGTCCTTGAGCGAACTTTCTGCTACAATAGGCACTCATCCTGCAGTGCGTCGGAGTTATCGGAAATGGGTGGCTGAACTCATGGAGCGTGAACCTAACGCTGCGGATCGGATCTTCCAAGACGCAGTAATAGAAGTTGGGATAACTCCTCAATTTCGTGATGATACGCTTGTCTCTCTACTGAAAGCACCATCATCGTCTGCATTTCTGAAGAGACACGCCGCCGAATTACTGGCTAATAATAAGAATATCCTCATGCGAGTAATCCATCTCCTTCGGGTCGGGTGTGTGACTATGCCCACATGGTTGCCGAAGTCCGTGAGCCACGGTTCATTGTTCAATATCCCTGAAGGTCCTGCTTGGGGATCGGTGTTGCGACTGGCGGCTGACCATCTTGAGGAATTTGATCCGAAGGACTACCTGCTTCTATTGGGATTGATCGAGGATTGGAGCCGTTCCGTGAATTGGCAAATGCCTTATCCAGACGGAGCAACAGCGGTAGCCGCGATCGCATATTGGCTTTTGCCAAAGTTCGATAATTACCGATCTGAGGACCAACGCAAACGAATTTTGTATGTAATTGCGAAGATTCCCAATGCAGATAGCAAACAATTTGAGGACCTTCTTAAAGGGAGCGGGAATGGCAATCAGCAGGATCGCATGGTAGAGGACTTTCGAGAGATCGTCTTGGCAGGATTTGAGGGAGCGCCAGCAGCCCGTGACCTCTCAGACCTCGTCATCTCAACAGCGAGAGATTACTTGCTGTGCTCAGAAGCGGAACTCCAAGGAGATCTGCAATATGGGGGATCGCTTATGCTCGGAACGCTCTTTGGGATAAAAGAGAGCCAAAATCACGATTATTTTCCAGCAAGTGCATACCATGGACCCTTTCTTTCCCTTCTGCGTTACCAGCCAATCAAAGGCAAGGATTTCATCATTGAGGTTCTCAACCACAGTGCCGAGTGGTATGCACATCCTAGATTTTCATATAATGTAGAGCCTCCATTTGAAGTCGAACTGACATTCACAGATGGAACATCGCAAAAGCAATGGTACAACGCTCGGCTTTGGAACTTATATCGTGGTAGTTCAGTCGGCCCGTATGTCTTGCAGTGCCTGCTAATGGCCTTAGAGCGATGGCTCCTGGAGTCTGCAGAAAGGCATCCCAGAGAATTGGATGCGGCTCTGATCGACATTTTGAGACGAAGCAACTCAGTTGCACTGACCGCAGTTGTGGCGAGCGTCGCAACGGCATTTCCACATTTGTCCGGCGAGACACTGCTCGTGCTCCTGCGATCGCGCATTTGCATATGGCTTGATCGCCAAAGAATGGCGACTGAGACAAATTTATCTTCGGATCTCTTGACTTCGATGCTGGAGCTGCGCGCTGAGAACAAAATTCACACGTCAGAACGGAAGGAAGCAAACGCTCTGCCACATAGGCAGAGTGATCTTGAGGCTGCGATTGCAAATCTGCAACTAGGTCCATTTGCGACTCGTGTGCATGAGATTCTCGATCAGCATCGTGCGGCCCTTCCGGCCGTTTCGGAGCAGGATGACGAAGATCGCATATGGCGGATCGCAATCAATCGGATGGATTTACGACGCTATACAGTCTCAAATGAAGTTGAAGAAGACTTAACAGCCATGAAAGGTGTTGCGTCTAATGAGCCCGGGCAACGCTATATTCGTATTGCTCTGACGGAACTAGAGCCAGATGTCAAGGAGATGGCTGAGGAAAGCGCCGCCCAGTTGGAGGCTATGAATGCCAGCCTCAATCTCTTGATGTGGGGCCTGAAGGTCTTCAAAAACGAAGACACTGCGACCTACGATCCGACGCTATGGCGGCAACGCTTAATGCAGGCACGGAGTGCCCACGCTACGAGTCCTATCGGTGTTGGGCTAGATATTGCTGCAGGTGGTCCTAGTTTTGTCGCTGCAGTTTGCGTTCGTGATCACTGGGAAGAGATGTCAGATAATGAACGTGAATGGGCCGTCGATCTCATCTGCGATGAGGTAGCTCGGGAAGCAGAAACTTGGAACAACTTCTTGCGCGAGCAAAGGCACGAGATGTCTGCGGATCGACCATGCTCCCATGTATTGCCGCAGTTGCTTGGAAGATCGCTATCCGAAGCGCACCAAGCTAGAGTTCAAGAGACATTCCCAATCGCTCTGACCCACGCAATAGACGAAGTGCGGGAGTATGCTGTGTGGGGTGTTGCCAGATATGTCAGCTCTACAAATCGAGATCTTGCCCTACGCTGCGTTAATGCGCTTGCAACCGAAGCAACTCTAATCGAGCAGGAGTGGGATTGGGAGGATCAGCCTTATCTCGAACCCGAAAGAATCGATGCTATTGAGGCCAGAGCGGCGCTAGCTATTCGACAACATTTTTGGACGAATGGCTCTATCCTGGACAATTCATACGAAGCGCTGGACGTCCGAGGAAGATTCGGTGCAAGAGCCAATGTTCGAATTCTAGCTATCCTCAGCAAGATGCCGACTGAGCCAGCCGCCATTGCGGGATTTGGACGGACAGCGGAAACGCTTGTATCATTTTGGGATATTAAAAACGAACATAGTCGTAGTCAGAATAGAGGAAGATCTGAACGGAATTACTGGAACGAAATGGCCGCATCAATGCGTCTTCAAGAGTTCATGATGCGGACCTCGTCAGATGTGACTTCAGCGATTCTCATGCCCATTCTCGACGCAGTCGACCGCCATCCTCGAGAGATCTCCGAGTTTATTAAAGGCCTTGCTGGAATCGAAGATCGCGATCCAAACACAGCACATTTTTGGTTCGTGTGGCTGTTGTTCGCAGATAGAATAAGGCGGGCGAATTGGCTTGGTCAATTGAGTCAAGAATGTTCTATCGGGAATGAGATGATCTCTGCCATCTTCCTCGGATTATTGTGGAAAGAAGATAATCATCATTGGAGGAGCCTTAATGGGCATGCACACCACGTTCATAATTTGTTTAATGATCTTCCTCCCTCGTCGATCGTGATGGACAATTACATCCGATTCCTCTACGACATCGGGGAACATTCACTCCCAGAGGCATTTATCAATATTGCCAACCGTCTCCGCGTTGGAGAACCCCAACTATTGCTTCGGAAGACTAATGCAATATTTATGCTCGAAGTGCTGTTGCAGCGTCATGTGTACGGAAGACCATTGGAACTCAAGCGTGATCGTAAGCTGAGAGATGCAGTCCTCTTTCTCCTCGATCTGCTGGTTGAGCAGGGTTCATCAGCTGCGTTCAGAATGAGAGATGACTTTGTGACACCGATATCACGATAATCGATCATGTGATTGGAGGTCAACGAAATCGATTTGAATTGTTCTATCACTATCTCGCCGAAATCCCTATAAATTAGTTTAAACCAATATAACGACCATGGGCGCAGATATCAGCCTTGTGAGCATCTCAGGTAAAGTGGTCGGAGCCAAGCTGACCCCCAATGAGATCGGACAGATCAATAAGCTGGTAGAGGCTGGCCTTTACCTCAATCCCTCCGACTTCATCCGTGACGCAGTTAGGGAAAAGCTGGCAGCGATCAAGGTTATCCAGTACCGTGATCTGGATTATGAGGCGGCCAAGAAAGAGGTGGCCGGCTATTTCCGGATGAAGGGCGAAGCATACGCCTCTGATGCCAGCACCGACCTGGAGCTGGATTACGATCTGGTGTGCAGGATCATGGATGATCTGGAGAAGGAAGGCAAGATGGAGGCTGTCCAGTGAAAGGCTATGAGGTGGGCGACTCCATCCACGGCCATCGCATCATAGCCGAGGCCAGAAAGATCAGCGATCCGGTGGTCATAGTGAAAAGCGCCAGGCACAAAGCCCAGCGGATCGTCCTCACTGAGAACGCCCTGGCCGTAATCGATAGAAAAGGCAGATGGTGCGCTCAGGAATGATCTCCGCCCAGCACATGATCAGTGATATCTTGGTAGTGTATCTCGTTTTCTATACTATTTTTTAGTAATAAAATTATAATAAAATCACTTCCTCCTTACCAAAAGACCTAATAACCTTCCCCCCGAAAGAAGTATTAATCCTGCGCTGCAAAACGCAGCGCAAATCAGAGAGGGAGAGGTTAGTTTTGGCAGCAGCAAGATTTCTCCGGTCCAAGTCGGGCATTCCCGGTTATGATGAGCTCATCGGCGGCGGCTTTCATAAGGGGACGGTGAATACCGTAACCGGTTCTTCAGGCACAGGCAAGACCGTCTTTGCCAGCCAGTTCATACATTTTGGGATCAATAATGGTGAGCGGGGGATGATCATCACCCCCTCCGAGAGCTCTGAGTATCTCAAGAGAGAGATGATGGCCTCCTTCGGCTGGGACTTCTCGGCCATGGAAGATAGCGGCATGCTCTCTATAGTCGATGTCACCGATCCAGTGCTCCGGCTGCAAAAGAGCATAGATGTTGATCCGGTGGAATTTCTCATAAATTTTAGAAAGATGGTGGAGAGGAAGCTGGAGGAGGTCAAGCCCCAGCGCCTCTTCATCGACGATCTGACCGCCTTCTTCATGGCCGTGGAGGCACCATTTAAGATTCGCTCCCTCACCGACGACCTCTTCGGCATCATCCGGGCCAGCGGCGTCACCGCTTTGGTCACCATCGGCACGGCCTTCGGCACCAACCAGTTCCTGGAGTATGGAGCGGACTCGGCCACCATCCTCAGCCGGGAGCGCATAGGCAATAACCTCATCCGCTCCATCTACATCATGAAGATGCGCGGCTCAAGGATCGCCAACACCATCCGGGTCCTTGATGTCTCCGATGAGGGAATATCCGTATCCGCCCTCTCCCCCTATCCCTGATTTAGTTGAGGTGGATGTGGATGATTGAGAGATGGATTATCCTGGCAGGAGAGGAGGCAGGACCGGCCTCGAATAAGATGGGCGGCATATGGAATGTGATCGATGCCGAGGCTGTGACCCTGGCCCGTCTGCTGGCTGAGAAGGATATAGATAGCGATTTGCATATTTTGGTGGCCGGACCCTATTATCCCACCTCAGGCTCGGATTGGAACGCCGGCAAGAACCGGGTTACCGATCTGACTGGCCTTGATAAGCTGGAAATGGGAGCGGAGATAAAAAATGCGCTAGTCTCTCTCCATGGGGCGGGAATTGAGCCCACAACAGCTCAAAGGATGGTGGAAGGTGTCCCCATAGGCTATGTACTATTCAACACCAACTACTACCAATCCCGCACCGCGCGCCGCAAAGGCCAGGATATGACTCTCTCCAATGCCATCAAGACCGAGGCCTTCGACCTGCTCGGCCTGGATTCATTGAACTACGAGAGGGCTCATTACGGCCACGAATACAATCACTATCTCAGCCTCTCTTATGCCGTATCCGAGCTGGTGAGGGGCCTGGCTCAGGCTCCCGAGGATGCGGCGGGAAAATACACCGACCGGGCAGTCTCGGAGTTTGCCAAATCGGTCCTGCCCAAGGTCAGAGTCTCACTCCACTGCCATGAGTTCGGGGTCTTTTATGCCGCGGCCAGATTGAAGAAGCTGGGGGTTCCCGTGAGATCGACATGTACATTGCATGCCACCGTCCCCGGTCGTACCGCCGGATATAAGTCCCTGGCAAAGGTAGCCCAGGGCGATGAGAAGATGGAGCCCGGAACACCGCTGGGCTTTGCTGCTCTGGAGAGGCTGGCCCGTTATGCCGATACGGTAACCTTCGTAGGGGACTCCACCATGAAAGAAGCCATGCTCTTCTACCGCATGAAGGGCATGGTAATCAGAAACGGAATTGATGTTGAGGCCCAGGAGATAGACTGGGAAAAGAAAGACAGATGCCGGGAGAGGATCCAGCAGTTCCTCTCCGATGGCCTCTATCAGTTTTGTGACGGGAAGTGCGTGAAGATGCAGAACATCATTCCGGTTTTCACCATCTCCCGCATTGAGGTTGAGAACAAGGGATATCATCAGCTCCTGGATGCCCTCATGCTTCAGGATCATCTGCTCAAGCACCGTCTGACCGGCCAGCGGCGGGGAGAGGAGATCAGGGTGGTATGCTTCCTCATCGCCGCCCATGGTCCCAAGAATAAAGACAAGCTACCGGAGGGATTCCCCATCAATCTCACCCCCGAGATACTGGTGGGCGAGGAGATTCGCCTGGAGAATATGATCAAAGAGCGTGGTTTGGACGAGAGGGAGCTGGTATCAGGGAGGAGAATGGTGGCGGCTATGCTCTATCCCCAGTGGGTGGGACCGGACGACGGAGGCCTGGGAATGTCTGCGGATGAGATCATGGCCGGCTGCGTGGCAGGCATATTCCCATCTCAGTATGAGCCATTCCTTCTCACCGCCCTTGAGGCAGGCCGGGAGGGAACGCCAAGTATCGTCAGCCGGGCAGCGGGATACAGCGATGCTCTCAAGAAAATCAAGCACCGTGTGCCCGGTCTGGGCGGAGTGGTGGTTGTGGACAACATCGACGCCCAGCCTCAGGAGACGGTGCTGGACTATGCTCTGGCTCTGGATTATTTCACCTGGACCTACCTCGACGATGAGGTAAAATACAGGCTCCTCTGCGAGGAGTCCTTCTCTTTAGCCAAGCAGTTCAGCTGGAGGGAGCCGGTGCTGGAGTATTACAGAAATCTGGTGGCCTAGCCGGAGAGGGAGATAGCTTATCATGAGAATTGCCTATTTGAGCCTGGAATTTCCGCCTCGAGTCTATGGCGGTCTGGGGGTATATGTGGATGAAATATCCAGGCAGATGGCTGCTTTGGGCCAGAGCATCTCGGTCTTTACTCCAGGTGAGGGCGGTCTGCCCCGGCAGGAAGTGATGGGTGGAGTGAACGTCTTCCGAACCAGTCCCGTTGCCATTCGGGATGGCCTGGATATCTTTCTCTCATCGGAGACCCTGGCCTGGGGAGATGGCCTGCGATTTCTGGAGGATCTCATTAGCATAAATCTGCAATCTGCCGCAGCGATAATGGATAAAGGCCCATTCGAGATCTGCGTGGCTCATGATTGGCTCGGTCTCTGGGGAGGGATGGCGGTAAAAAGGGAGGGGCTGCCCCTGATCTATCATGTGCACGGCCTGGAGCTAGGACGCTCTGACCGCCCCAATCAGCAGATTGTGTCATTGGAGACGAGAGGCGCTCAGGTGGCGGACAGGATTATAACCGTCTCAGAGGCCATGAAGAGGCAGATAGCCGATCTGGGCATAAGCGGGGATAAGATATCCGTGTGCTATCATGGTGTCGATGCCCGGTTTTTTGATCCTCAAAGGGCTGATCCGAGAGCGATAGCATCCCTGAGGAGAAGATACGGCTTTGCCGAAGATGACATCATCATCCTATTCCTGGGCCGGCTGGAGCCGGTAAAAGGTGTTCGAGAGCTGATAGCAGCATTTCCATCCGTCCTGTCCCGCCATCCCAAGGCCAGGCTGCTCCTGGTGGGGCGGGGTAGTCTGGAGGCTTGGGTCAAGCAGGAGCTGCAGCGCCTGGGAGAGGGCTGTGCCAGGCTGGTGACTGATTTCCTCCCCCCCACGGACAAGATGCATCACTATGCTCTGGCGGACATCTGCGTCTTTCCCAGCATTTATGAGCCCTTCGGCATAGTGGCCCTGGAAGCTGCAGCTATGGGAAAGGCCGCAGTGGTGGGAGCAGCCGGCACCTCAGGCCTGGCGGAGATAGTACAGAATCCGGCGGCAGAAAAGCCCACCGGTGTCCATGTCGACGCCCGCAGTGCGGAGGATATTGCCTGGGGCATTAACCTGGCACTGGAGGATGAGGAGCGGCTCCTCTCCTGGGGAGAGAATGCCAGGGAGCTGTCCCTGGCCGAGTTCACCTGGCAGAGGGCGGCGGAGAAGACTCTGGCCATCTATAAGGATGTGGCCTGATATCTTCGGGCCGTCCTGGATCTTTAACCGAGGAGAAAAAGCTGAAAAAATTTAATCCGGCTGAGGAGACAAGCCGCCAAGGCCAGATCTAATTGCCGAAAAGTTCATCAATTATCCGGCTCTTTTTCTAGCTGGAATAATATGGTGCCATTGCTGATGCAACTTAATAGGCCGACAGTCCGCATTCGCTTTGGGCGAATTGAGGGTCGGTCAGGGCGCCTAGAGGATAAAATCGAAAACAAACCGCTGCCTGCAAGGCGAGAAACTCTGGAGAAGAGATGCGAATTGGAATGCTCTCCTGGGAGAGCCTATACTCGATAAAGGTTGGAGGGGTAGCGCCCCATGTATCGGAGATATCAGAGGCTCTGGCCAGGAGAGGCCATGAGGTTCATATCTTCACCCGCCGGGGGGATTTTGAGTCCTATGACAGGATCAACGGGGTTCATTATCAGAGGGTGGACTCAGACAGCTCTGGCGATATCCTGTATCAGATGGACCAGATGGCGGAGGCCCTCTATCATCGTTTCGGGGCGGTGCAAAAGCTATTCGGCAATTTTGATATCGTACATGGCCACGACTGGCACCCCGTGCTGGCTTTATCTCGCATCAAACACGACTACGGCCTGCCCTTCCTGTTGACCATGCACAGCACCGAATGGGGAAGGAATGGAAACCACTTCGGCTATGGCATCTCCCAGGAGATATCCCATCGAGAATGGCAGGGGTGCTATGAGGCAGGCCTGGTGATAGTCACCACCCGCCTGATGCAGGAGGAGCTGATGAGGATATTCAGCCTGCCCAGGGAGAAGATCCGCATCATTCCCAACGGCATCATCATGGGAAAGATGAGAAGAGGCCTGGATGCGGGAAGGGTTAAAGAGAGATATGGCATCCATCCCATGGCTCCTCTGGTCCTCTTCTGCGGCCGGATGAGCATTCAGAAGGGCCCCGACATTCTGGTGGAAGCAGTGCCCCGCATCCTGAATAACAGACACGATGCCCGGTTCATCTTCATAGGCGAGGGTGGCATGAGATGGGAATGCGAGCGCCGGGCCGGTGAGCTTGGTGTTTCCGATGCCTGTCGTTTTCTGGGATATATCTCCGGCGCGGAAAAGGAGGAGCTGGTCAATGCCTGCGATCTGATGTGCGTTCCCAGCCGAAATGAGCCCTTCGGTGTGGTGGTTTTGGAGGCCTGGGATGCCTGTAAGCCGGTAGTGGCAACCGAGGCGGTGAGCATAATCAACAACTTCGAGGACGGTCTCGTAGCCTATGTCCAGCCCGAGTCCATAGCCTGGTGCATAAACCGCCTTTTGGCCAATCCCGATGAGATGGTCAAGCTAGCTAGAGCGGGCTGCAGCAGGATAGAGACCGAGTTCAGTTGGGACCACATAGCGGAGAAGACGGAAGAGGTTTATATTGAGGCCAGAGAAAAAGGCAATCAGACCCCTTAACCGAAAGGTTCTTGAATGGTGAACGCAAGGGGCTCATGTCGCCTCGATAGCTTAGCTCGGTATAGCGCGTCCTTGGTAAGGACGAGGTCGCGGGTTCGAATCCCGCCCGAGGCTTTTGTTTAAATAATCTGTTTTTAGAATCAAATATATTATTTCGAGGGTTCTGGGAAGGCGAGGGCGCTTCTTTTGGCCAGCTTAGTGATATAAAAATTTAAAGGGCTACCTTATCCCCTTAAAGCAGCCCTTCAAGTGCCTCTCCTCAGGCTTCCTGGTGATCAGGCTCACGACCAAGGTGACTATCAAGGCCAGAGGTAGCGCCACCAGTATGGGATCCACCACCGGCCAAGGCATCTGCTCAATGAGCAGATCCCGCCCCAGCAGCATCTTGGCTACGCCCAGAGGAACCGCCTCCGCCTTATGAATGAACAGATACCAGAAGACGGTGACCAGAGTTCCAGTGAGAAGGCCGGCTATGGCTCCCGCCTTGGTGGTTCCCTTCCAGTACAGCCCCAAGGTGTACATGGGCAGGAAGGCAGAGGCACATAGACCGAAGAATATGGCCGTGCCTCTTGCGATGATATTATCCGGCAGGATGTAGCCCAGAATCACGGCTACGATCACAGCCACGATTATGCCGATCCTGGTGATGAATACCGATTGGCTTCCTTTCTTCCCGGTCAGAGTCTCATAGACATCCCGTCCGATGGCGCTTCCCTGGGTGTGGAACTGTGAGCTGGATGTGGACATGGCTGCCGCCAGAAGGGTGAGCATGAAGAGGTAGACGAACCACTCCGGGGTGGCGGCATTGATATAAAGGGGAATTATGCTGTCCGCATTTCCTTGTGCCATATTTATGGATATATTTCCCTGATTCTGAAGGAAGAAGACATTGGATAACGCTCCCACGGTAAAGGCCACTCCAGTCATCATCAGGATGAATATGCCCCCGATGAGCACTCCCCGGTTGAGCTCCCGATTGGATCGCACGGTCATAAATCGCACCGCCATCTGGGGCATGGCCAGGGCCCCGATTCCCACACCAAGGACGATGGTGGAGATCATGGTCCATGACCAGGGGCTGCCCCAGGCGGGCATTGACGTCCAGCCCAGGTGTCCCTGGGCGGCCAAGCTTGAGGGAACCATATGGGCCATGTTGGTGAGAGCCTGATGAGCCGGGACGATTCCGCCCAGATGGGAGTAGGTCATAATCAACAATAGCAACATGCCCACAAACATGATCGTGCCCTGCATGGCATCGGTGTACATGACCGCCCGCAGCCCCCCCCATATGACATATCCGGCGATTATCACCGAGTAGATGAAAAGAGCCAGGTCAAAGTCTATGGAAAGGGTGGTCTCCATGAATCTCGCCGCCCCTATCAGGACAACAGAGGCGTAGAGGGGCATTCCCAGAAATATCACCAGGCCGCTGGCCCACTGGATAAATCTGCTGTCGAACCTTCGCCCCAAAAGCTCGGGAAAGGTCATGGCCTTTAGGTTGTGGCCCATCTTGCGGGCTCTCTTGCCATAGACGACGAAGGCTATGAATATACCCACGAAGATGTTGAAGAAGGTCAGCCATAGCAGGCCCATACCGAAGAGGCCGGCGGTTCCGCCGAATCCCACTATGGCCGAGGTGCTGATGAATGTGGCGCCGTAGCTCATGGCCATGATGTAGGGATGAGCCTTTCTGCCCGCCACCAGGTAGCCCTCCGAGTCCTTGGTCGTCTTCCAGCCCCGGTATCCCAGGTATAATGTGACCAGAAGATAGGCTAAAATGACGACATATAAAATCCAATTAACTTCCGCCATCAGGATCACAGCCCCAGTTCTTTCTCCTGCATCTCTTCAGCGCTCTCTTCCCAGGCGGCTGTCTCTTTGATCTCTAAGGCCTCCAGCTCTCCCTCTCGGTTCCAGTATATGATGCCATAAACCACGCAGAGTAGTGCGCTTAAAACGCAAAGAAGGTAGACGCCCCAAATCCAAGGATCATCAATGCCCAGCACAATTTACCACCATTTGCCCTGCATTATACTGCCGCAGATCTGCGACAATGATATGATGCGTGGTAGCATATAGCATAAAAGCGAGTTATAAGGATGTCGGTCAGCAATATATATTATAATTAATCCATATTTCACTTCAATCTACTGCAAATTTTTATAACGAGCAAAATCTCCCCTTTGCTAAGAATGCAAGATAGGAGAGCTGGACAGGAATAGAGAGTCATCGATATTACCATAAGACGAAAACTATATAACCTGGCTCAGAAATTAGCAGAGCTTCGCAGGCGGCCTCAGATTGAACGGAAAAGGCGTCTGTCTGGAGCAGCCTTGCCAGGAATGGCACAGGGGATGGAATAGCAGGATACGGAAATGAATTTGCCTCAATTTGCGGACATGGACCTGTCCATACTGGCCTTGTCTCTGGTTCTGCTGCTGATAGCCCTGAGACAGGTGGGAGGCAGATCCCTGGCCATCTGGCAGATCATGCTTTTAGGAGCTCTGGCAGTTCTTTTTACCGGGCAGATCTCCCCCCAGCAGGCTCTGCAGGCCATCAACCTCGATGTGATGATATTCCTGGCAGCCATGTTCGTCATAGGCCGGTCCATGCAGGAGAGCGGCTATCTTCTCCATCTCTTCAACCGCTTATTCGGTCGGGCCAGGAATTCAAATCAGCTTGTGCTCCTGATCCTCTTTGCCATGGGATTCCTGTCCGCCTTGCTCATGAACGACACCCTGGCCATTATCGGCACCCCCTTGATGCTCTATTTTTCCCGGGAGCTGAATATATCCGCCAAGATGCTACTGCTGTCCCTGGCCTTTGCCGTGACCATCGGCAGCGCCATGAGCCCCATCGGAAACCCCCAGAATCTGATAATAGCAGTCAGCTCCGATCTCTCCAATCCATTCCTGGTCTTCTTGCAGCATCTGATGCTTCCAACCCTGGCCAACCTCATCCTGGCCTATCTCCTGCTGCGGCTGTTCTATCCCGGGCAGTTTGCCAATAGGCCGCTCTATATCCGGTCGGCAGAGGTCAATGATACGGCTCTGGCCCGGCTGTCATGCTCATCATTTGCTTTACTCTTCGTACTCATTGTGGCCAAGATGGGATCGGTGGCCCTGGGATTTGGTGAGAGCATTCCCCTTACCTACATAGCCATGATATCGGCCCTGCCTGTGCTGCTCTTCAGCCGCCGCAGGCTGGAGATGGTGAAAGGGATAGACTGGTCCACTCTGATATTCTTTGCCGCCATGTTCGTGCTCATGGACGCGGTCTGGAGGGGTGGGACATTTCAGAGCCTTCTGGCAGGATCAAATGCGGACATGGCCTCAGTTCCCAACATACTGGCTTTTAGCGTAGTAATGAGCCAGCTGATCTCCAATGTGCCCCTGGTGGCCCTCTACCAGCCCCAGCTGGTTCATCCCAGCACCGAGGCTCTCATGGCCCTGGCGGCGGGAAGCACCATCGCCGGAAACCTGTTTATCCTGGGAGCGGCCAGCAATGTGATCATAATCCAGAATGCAGAGAAGAGTGGGGAGACCATCACCTTTATGGAGTTTGCCCGGGTGGGGGTGCCCTTGACGGCTGTGAATGTTCTGGTTTATTGGATCTGCCTGTAAAAGTCCCTTAGCCAGAGTGCAAAGCCACGCCAGGGCAATAAGCGAAAAGCTGGTCGCCCATAAGCCAGCTGCACCTCGAAGACCAAAGGTCGGGCCAAGCCGCGCTAAAGCTGTCTCTTTTTAGCCAGGATGATGTTTTCAGACAGCAGCTTCTGGCCGGAGGCCCTCTTCCACCAGGCATACTTTTCTGAGCCGCCCTCATTCTCACAGAGCTCGTATATATCTCTGAACTTCTTCTCATAGCTCTTATATTCAGGCGTCGTAGGAGAGACTGATGCTGCCTCCATCTCGATGTAGCTCGGCTCTACGGCCATATTCTCGCCCAGCTTATTCTTCAAGACCAGCCAGACATGCTCCCTGCCATTGTTGCGAAAGTTGCTGCAATAGGCAAAGCTGACATTAAAGCCACGATTCTTGAGGTACCATTCAAAGAAGGCCACCCTCTCCCCTACGGTAAAATCAATGGTATGCGGCCTTATGCTGGCGGCAAACCTTATCAGCTCCACCGGGCTGTCGACATCCGCCTTTTTCATCTGGAGGTAGTAGTCCTCCGGTATATCCAGCTGAGCTGACTGCATGCAGCCGCAGATAAGCAATGCTGCAATGGCAGCCAGGGGCAAGATGGCTTCTTTCATTTTCTTCTCCCTTGATCGATCTCCCTCTGATCATAAAAAGATTTGCAGAGCTGGTAGCATAAGGCCCTTTCAGCAGTCTCTCCCTGCGGATCAGTTCGCCTTAAACCTTCTCTCAGGAATCTGCTTGACAAAGGGCCTTTGGGATAATAGCAGCCACAGAAGGATACATGCCAGTCCCACCAGGAGGTTCATGCCTCCCAATACCTGGATCGTATCGCCCCAGTCCTGAGAGACGACCGCCATCCCCAGGCTTCCCATCAGTACCCCAAAGCAGCTCATCAAAGCCACAGCGGAGCCGGTGTCCTCCTCTTGCTGCTCCAGCATCAGATTTGTGCCCGGGGTTCTGATGCAGCTTCCCATTATTGTGGCCGGAAAGAGGCAGAGGGCAAAATTCCAGGGATGGTGGATCCCGAAGAGGTATACCAGCAACCCGGCTGCGGATATGACCGCAAATCCGGCCATAATGATGTAGCGGCGGGAGAAGCGGCGAGACAGGCGCAGGTACAGAGCGGGACCGGTGATCATCCCCAGGGCATTGAAGGCGAAATAGAGGCTGTAGAGCTTCTCGCTCAGGCCGAAGCCGTCTATGTAGATGTATGATGATGAGGCGATATAGGCCATGCCGGAGAAGCTGAGCAAAGAGAATATCAGCAAGAGGGACATGAAACCCGGATTCTTTGCCACCACCGCCAGCCGCCCTATTGACTGGCAAAGCATTCCGGTGTAGCGCTTCTCCAGAGTCTCCTGGAGGGCCAGGCTGCCGGCCAGAGCCAAGAGGCCTATGCCCCCCAAAGCCAGAAACACGCCCCGCCAGGAGGTAAAGCCCAGCAAGATAGCGCCGATGGCGGGAGCGACCATTGGCGATATGAGCACCATGGAGGATACCCAGGCCAATATCACCTCTCGATGGCGGCTCTCGTAAACGTCCTTTATCATGGCTGTGGCCACGGCAGAGGCAGAGCTTGCTCCCAGAGCCTGAAGTACCCGGAAGAAGATGAGCTGATTGATATCCTGGGAGGCGGCACAGCCAAAACCGGCTAGGGAATATATGGACAGGCCGATGAGCAATACCGGCCTTCGGCCGTATTTGTCGCTCCATGGGCCCCAGAAGAGCATTCCTGCCGCAAAAAAGACGAAGAAGAGAATGAGAGTGAGGTTGACCTCTTCTGCTGATACCTGAAAGTACTGGGCCATGCCAGGCAGGGCAGGAAGATAGAGGTCGGTGGATAGGGGGATGAAGGCGCTGAGAAAGGCGATCAGGCCTATGAGGCCTCTATCGCCAAGATATCTCTGCTTGCGGCCTCTTCCCGATAGGGCGTAGCTGTTATCGCTATGCGATCTCAATCTCCGCCCCAGCAGCTATCATTCTTCTCCAGCCTCTCCAGCAGATCGCAGAGCTTGTTGGCACTGGCCACGGTCGTCCTCCTGCCGATGCGGTCCTCTGCGGCGGGACGCACGGCGATGCCACCGAAGTGGGCATCATCTCCTACCACTATCATACCATGAATGTGCATCCAGGCCTGAATTGCCTCCAGTGTCTTCTCCTGGCCTCCGTTGCGGGATCCTCCCACGCTGATGGCACAGCCCACCTTGCCCTTGAGGCGGAAGTTCTGCCGGCGCAGGGGAATGGTCCGGTCCAAGACGGCTTTGAGCTGGGCGGTCATTCCTCCGAAGTAGACCGGCGAGGCCACGATTATGCCTTCCGCCTTTTCCAGGGCACAGAGAATCATCTTCATATCGTCCTCTTTGGGACAGGGCCTTCCTTTGCTGCAGTCGCCGCAGTCGCTGCAATAGTCAGCCTTCAGTTCGGATAAGAGCAGCCTCTCCGTCTCAAAGCTCCTCTCCCTGGCCACGGCCAGAGCCTCATTAATAAGGAACTCAGTATTGCCAGCCTTCTTCGGGCTGCCGCATATCCCGACCACCATCATATTCTTTTCACCCCTGCATTCCATTGTCCAGAGCAAAATATAATTGTTTTGGGACAGTGGGACTGCTGACTGGCCACGGATGCGGAGAAGTTTTTTCCCAGAAAATCAGTTGGTTCTCATCCTGGCTGAAGCTGCTGCAGGTGCTCTCCGATCCTCCGGTTGGCAGGCGGCGCAGGGGATCCAGTTCTCCTCTCCGCCCATGGCGCTACAGTCGAGACTGAAGCAGGCGGGAGGGCTGCCATTCCGAGCCGGATGGAGCAGGGCTTTCTAGCGGCATATAGACCTGAGCGGAAATATCAGCGGTGAGGGTTCGGGAGTCCTCCAGAGCTGAAGCATCTATACGGGCTGGGCAGTCAGGCGAGCCTGTAAGCGGTGGACTCCGGCCTGCTCTGGGCATTGCAGCACTTCATGCCTCTCAAGCCTTTCGAACAGATGGCTTGTCCCGCCTGCAGATAATGCCAAATAGGAAGAGAATAGAAATTCTGCAGGATGATCAGGCTGACCGCATTTGTGTCCGGCAATGTGCAGCAGGTAGGCTACCGGGCCAGAGTGATAGATATAGCCAATGCCTTTGGGCTCAAGGGCATGATCGAGAACCGGAAGGACGGCCTGGTGAAGACAATCGCTGAAGGCGATGAAGAGAAGCTGCGCTGGTTCGAGAGCGCCATAGACATAAAAAACGCATTGATCTATGTCTCTTCCATAGAGAAGAAATACTCCCAGGCCAGCGGCGACTTCGAGAATTTTAGCAAACTGGTTCTCAAAGGAGAGACCGACAGCAGGCTGGACACGGCAGCGGACTATCTTAAAGATCTGGTCGTCGGTGTCAATAAGATCAATGATAATCTGGGCGGCCTGGGCGGCAAGATGGACCAGATGATAGACAGGCAGGATCAGATGCTGGATAAGCAGGATCAGATGATCAGCAAGCAGGACGATCTTCTCTATGAAGTCAGAGATATCAAAACCAGGTTTGATAGAGTATTGGAAAACGACATCATGGAACTAAAGAGCGATATAAACGAGCTGAAGAGCGCTTTGAGGGCAAAAGGAATAATCTGATAGAGCAAGCATCTTCATATCTGATTCTAATGCGGTGCATGCTGGTGACATTGACAGCAGCCATTTGTGAGCTGTAGCAAGGGGGATCGTGGGGCGAGCGAAGGGGCGCGAAAGGCGGACCATCTGACCGCATCAAAGCACGATTTGCGATTTCAGGGCTCATCTATATTGAAAAGGTCTATCAGCACTCCAATAAGCATATTACTCCAATAAAATATGGCTTAAGGCAATCCTTTATTTATTCCCCGCTCTTCTTATAAAACACCCGTTGCGCCTTCCCCTCCGTCCTGGGCAGCCCTCCTATGGGGTAGACATCTCCCCGAGGCGAGAATCCCAGCGCCTCCTTGAGCGCCTTCTCCACCATGAAGCCGGTCACCCCCGCCTCGGCCTCCACGTTCACCCGCATGTCCTTGACTCCATCCACCTCTTCAACAATGATCAGATAGTTGCTCCCGACGCCCGGTATATTCATCAGCGTCTGCTCCACCTGCTTGGGGAAGAAGTTGACTCCTTTGACTATGATCATTTCGTCGATCCTTCCGGTGATGAGAGCAATCCTCAGATGGGTTCTGCCGCACTCACATCGCTCCCCTGAGATGAAGCGGATCGGGTCGGCTGTCCTAGATTACCGGCAAGGTGTCGCGGATCAGTGAAGTGACAACCATCTCTCTTGTCTCCCTATCGGTCACGGGCTTGCAGCTCTTCGGATAATTCATTTAAATAAATCCCAAGAAGCAGATGGAGATGCAAGCCCTCTTACTAGAGCATCTAAGCAGCATAGTCCGTTTGCAGGATGTGGCAGCCAGCTAACCGTCCTTCTGCCGCCACCCACATCCGGAAAAGAACATCTATGCCATTGGCGATGCCGCATGGGTGGAGATAGACGGAAAGCTGGCCACCAAGACAGGCTTGGAGGCAGAGCGACAGGCCAAGTACCTGGCGGGGCATTTCAGGAATATTATCAAGGGGCGGCCCTTTGAGAAGTACTCCGTCCGGGCCAGCACGGACAGCCAGGTGGCGCTGATATCATTGGGCGCCGACTGCGCCGTGGGCGTGGTGGGCAAGACCTGCATCGGGGTGCCGACCAGGCTGATATATTCGCTCAAGAGCTGGATTGACAAGTCGTTTATTAAGAGGTTTAAGTAGAGGTAGATAACGGCAGATGGATGCGGAGCGGCATTAGCCTATCTTGCATTGCCAATAAATTTGCGCTGCTAGAATATTGGAAAATTCAGATGCTGCTAATAATACTCATCAGACCCTGCCGAAATACCTGAAAGCTTCTGGATCGATTTCGAGAAGGCTCCATATTAGATGAAATCGCGCGAGCCACTTTGATTTTTGCCAGTCCGCCCTTGAAATAGCCCGCCCTTTGCAGTTCCCTCTCCATTGCCTCCCAGGTTCCGCCCTTAATTGCATCCGGATCTCTATAGGCGGATTTTGTGCCCAGGGTGATAGGGATCTTCTCATAAGCTTGATGAATAGCCTGAACGTCTCCAAAGAACCAGGCTTCCAGCTCCTCCACTGCGATTCTATTCAGCACCTGGAACCGAGATCCTCCCTGAGTCATGCTCCTGGTAATCAGACCGGCCTCCATTGCCGCATCTTCTAATGCATCTTTCAGGGCTATGCAATCCTGGCGGTCTTCATCGATGAGTACTACTATTCTCCATTCAAGGGGCAGGAATTTCCTGTAGCTTTTCAGCCGTAGAGGTAATTTAGCCAGCAAATCCGATTTGCTGCGGAAGGCATGAATGTCAAAAGAGATGTAGCTTCCGCAAATCATTGGGACTAGATTGTGCAGGGCGGCTTCTGCAGAAGGCTCCTCTACGAGAAACTCGATATGCATCCGAAATTTCCCTCTATCCTTTTTCACTGGCTCTGACGCTAGCAAATTTTCTCGGACCGCCGGATGAGGTCAATGGATCGCCCACCTCAAAGTATCCCTCCATCCACAGCTGCCCCAGGCTTGCCCCTTCCTGGACGAATTCCGGAATGCCCTTCATGTCTGCCGCTCTCCTGGCCTGAGTGTAGCCCTGTTCATCACGGTAGAGTACCCAGAGCTCCTCCGGCTTTAGCCCGTCCACGAAGAAAGGCGAGTGGGTGGTGACCATAAGCTGGGTTCTCTCTGCAGCCATGCGGCACTCTTCCGCCAGCTCAGGCAGGAGGCGGGGGTGAAGATGGTTTTCCGGCTCCTCGATGCCTATCAACTCCGGCGGCGTTGGATCATAGAGCAGGGTGAGGTAGGCCAGCATCTTGAGGGTGCCGTCGGAGGCGAACTTGGCCAGGATAGGCTGCTGGAAGGGGGCATCCTTGATCTGCAGAAGGAGCCTGCCGTCGGGCATGAAGTGGGATTCCACCCGCTCCAGCCTGGGCACCCGCTCCGAGAGAGTCTTGAGGATCTCGGCCAGGCGGCCTTCATGCTGCTCTTTGAGGTATTGAATCACATTGGGCAGGTTGTCGCCTGTCTCGGAGAGCCTCTCTTGAGCTCCGGCCTCAGGGATCCCACGGGTGGCGTCGGCGGTGAGGTAGGAGAGATACCAGCCGGTTATGAACCTGCGCAGTGCGCTGATTCTGGGGTGCTTTGCAAGCTGGCCCAGCGTGCTTACTGCCAGGACATCGGGTGATGTTAGCTCCTCATGGATTCGCTTCTCTTTTTCATCGGGCTGGTCTCCGGTGACAACCTGGCCTTCTCCGTTCTTGAAATCGAGGAAGCGGAAAGGCTTTCCCTGCGATCCTCTGCGCCACTGGAGCCACTCCTCGGCAACGAAGGGCCCGGCTATGCCTTCATCGATGGATAGATGGTAAGTGATGAGGCGAGAATCTTTGCTTTCGCGATACTTCAGCTCGATTTCTATGAGTCCCTTGGAGCCGCGGGTGCGCAGCTCCTTGAATCTGCTGCGCTTTTCCCATGCCTTTCTCAAGTTGGCTGAGAAGCATTCTGACATGAAGGCGAAGACGTCGAAGATGGTGGATTTTCCGCTACTATTGGGGCCAAGAAAGACTGTAAAGGGAGTCAAGCCCTTTAATTCCAGATCATGCAATGCCCTGTAATTCTTCACGCGCAGATATTCAATTCGTGGCACTGATTGTTTGCTGCGCTCCGAGTTAATCATGGTATTTTTAGTAATGAATACACAATTATTTAATAGTAACGAACTCAAATATGGCGGTCATCTTCTCATCGGGCCAGTACAGACAGCCAGGTGGCTCTGATATCATTGAGGGCGGACTGCGCCGTGGGCGTAGTGGGCAAGACCTGTATCGGCGTGCCGACGCGGCTGATATATTCGCTCAAGAGCTGGATTGACAAGTAGTTTATAAAGAGATTTAAGTAGAGAAGAGGCAGTGATTGGGTGATACTATTTTAAGCTTTTAAATAATTTATCATATTTTGGATCAGTGATATCTGTTATCCATAAGCTGAGAATCTTTCGGACAGCAACATCTCCTTCCGCAAATCCAACCTCTTTTCGTATGTTGGCAAAAATATATGCAAGCTTTGACATTGCCCACATAGGATCTTTGCTATGATATTTGCCCTCTCGTATTATTTCTGAATATGCATTGATGACATTAGGTGAAGCATACACTGCCATTTTATAATGCAAATTAAAATAATCTTTATTTGTTGTAATATCTGTTGGCTTCAAATTGTCTCCTTTTTCCTTTATTACAGCAAAAAAATTTGCTAAATATTCAAGGAATTGATTGTAAAATTCCCTTCTTTGCTCATGGACTCTAAATGTTCTCTCTCGCTCCTGGGCTGATTGGACTTGGTACATGATGCCCATTCCAGCCAAGATTACAGAATTAAATGTAAATAGAGTTGAAATTGCTCTCAGTTTCTCATCACCACTGGAAAGCGGAATAATATATTGCATGACAAAATAAAGATCTACAATTATAAGGAACACTAATAGTGCTAACCATTTATGATTTGCTAAGCGTTTGGAGTCCATCCTAATCTCCACTCATTATTTCTGACTATTATTTAAAACTTCTTAAAGCAGCTTAATGCTGAATAACGTCAAACCTTGTTTTACAAACACGTATCTGCTAAAAAAATCATGGTTGAAACCTTTCGATCTCTACCCACCACTTTTCTTATAAAACACCCGCTGCGCCTTCCCCTCCGTTCTGGGCAGCCCTCCAATTGGGTAGACATCCCCCCGCGGTGAGAAGCCCAGTGCCTCCTTGAGCGCCTTCTCCACCATGAAGCCGGTAACCCCCGCCTCGGCCTCGACATTCACCCGCACGTCCTTGACCCCATCCACCTCTTCTACTATTATCTGGTAGTTGCTCCCGACGCCGGGTATATTCATCAGCGTCTGCTCCACCTGCTTGGGGAAGAAGTTGACTCCCTTGACTATGATCATGTCGTCGATCCTTCCGGTGATGGGCGCAATCCTCAGATGGGTCCTGCCGCACTGGCACCTCTCCCTGGAGATGACCCTTGTCAGATCGGCGGTGCGGAAGCGTATCACCGGCAGGGCCTCACGGGTTAAAGCGGTCACCACAAGCTCTCCCGTCTCCCCATCGGCCACGGCTTCACCGGTGTGTGGATCGACAACTTCCAGCAGATAGTGATCCTCCCAGACATGGAGGCCGTCATGGGCCGGGCAGTCCTCGCCGAGCGTCCCAACGCCGCCGGTCTCGGTCATACCGTAGATATCGAAGACCTCTATGCCCAAACCATCGCTGATCCTCTTCTTCATGCTCTCGGAGAAGGCCTCCGCCCCGAAGATGCCCACCTCCAGGTCGGGCAGCTTCTCGTCCATCTCCTCCATCACCTCGATGATGCGAATGCCATAGCTGACCACGCCGGTGAGGATGCGGGTCTTGAGGTCCTTGGCCAGCTTGACCTGCCTCTGGGTGTTGCCCGGACCGGCAGGTATGACAAAGAGCCCCGCAGCCCGGGCTCCGTGGTACATGCCGAAGCCGCCGTTGAATAGCCCAAATAAAGGAGTAATCTGCACCGCATCCCCCGGCATCCCGCCCGCCATCCTATAGCAGCGGGCCATGCACTCCGCCCACTGGGCCAGGTCGCCGTTGGTGTAGGGCATTATCACCGGAGTTCCGGTGGAGCCGCTGGACATATGCATCTCCGCTATGCTGCTGCGCGGCACGCAGGAGAGGCCCAGAGGATAGCTCTCCCGCAGGATGTTCTTGTTTGTCGTAGGCAGCTTTGAGACATCCTCCAGGCTCCTGATATCCTCCGGTTTCACTCCTTGGGCGTCAAAGAGCTTTCTGTAAATCGGATTTGATCTGTAAACATGATCCACGACCGCTCGCAGCCTTTTCGCCTGCAGCTCCTCTATCTCTGCTCGTGATGCGGTCTCCATCTTCTCATTGTGATAATTGCCCTTCATACCATGCACCTGCCCTTCTCAAAGGCCCTCTTATTAAGATCCAAAAATTTCTCCTTTACCGATGCGGCAATGGCCTCCTGCCAGGCTTTTTCCGGCAGGTCCAGCCCCTTTGACATCGCTCCCAGAACGACAATATTCGTCGCCTGTAGGCTGCCGAGCTGTGCTGCCGCTTCTCCCGCTCGAATATATGCCAGCCTGGGAAAAGCCGCCTTGAGGCGGCTCTCCACTTCAGCAGGATATCTGGCAGCGCCGGAGGAGACGCTAACCGGAACAATGGCCTGAGCATTGACTACCGCCAGGCCATCCGGCCTCAGAAACTCCGCAAAGCGCAGGGCCTCGATCTGCTCTAGAGCCCCCAGCACCTGTGCCTTACCCCTGGCTACAAGGGGGCTATGGACCACCGGCCCGTACCTCACCTGGGCCACCACCGAGCCGCCCCTCTGGGCCATGCCATGCACCTCATTGGTCTTGACCTCAAAGCCTTCAAGCATGGCTGCCCGGGCCAGGATCTCGCTGGCCAGAAGTATTCCCTGGCCCCCCACGCCCACCAGAACTATGCTCTTGGTCTCGCTCTGGGCTTGCATCTCCATCTCCCTTCCGCTCATGCCCCATCACCCTCCTGTATGGCTCCCGCTGGACAGACCTGCTGGCACAGGCCGCACCCGGCGCACAGTGCTGCATTGATATGCGGATGGCCATCTCCTCCTTCTATGGCCGGGCAGCCTAAATCCAGGCACAGCTCGCACCCCCGGCATTCGTCTTCATCAATTCTTCTTTCCGGCCCCACCCTCTTTCTCTCCCGCAGGGGACATGGAGCGCAGGAGATGATCAGGGATGGCTGCTGTGATTCTATCTCCCGGAAGATGACCTCCTGGGATTGTTCCAGGTCGTAGGGATCGATGGTGAATACCCTCTCCAGGCCGCAGGCTCGGCCAATGTCTTCGATCCTGACCTCTTTGGTGGGCAAGCCCTGCAGGGTCCGGCCGGTGCCGGGGTGATCCTGATGGCCGGTCATGGCCGTGGTGCGGTTGTCCAGGACAATGATGGTGGAATGGCCCTGGTTGTAGGCGATATCCAAGAGCCCGGTGATCCCGGAGTGAAAGAAGGTGGAGTCTCCCACCACACCCACTACCGGTCGGGGCTCTCCCGCCTTCTCCATGCCCTGGGCCATGGAGACTCCCGCCCCCATGCAGAGGATGCTGTCCATGCGGTCCAGAGGCGGAAAAGCCCCCAGGCTATAGCAGCCTATGTCTCCCGTCACTACCACATCCTTCTTGCCCAGGGCATAGAATATGCCCCGATGAGGACAGCCGGGACAGAGCACCGGCGGGCGGGGAGGCAGATCCTGGGTTAATGGGTGGGGGAGGTTTTCCGGGATGGCTCTCTCCTCCAGCCTGGCTTTCGACTCCAGCAGCCGGTCCACAGATAGCTCCATGATGCCGGGAACAATGTCCCTTCCCCGGCAGGCTATGCCCAGAGCCCTCACATGCAGCTCCAAGAAGTCGTCCAGTTCTTCAACCACCAGCAGGCTTGCGACACCGACAGCGAATTTTCTGATCAATGCATCAGGATAGGGGTAGGCCATCCCCAGTTTAAGCACAGAAGCCTCCGGCCAGACCTCCCGGACATACTGGTAGGCTATGGAGGAGGTGATGATCCCCAAGCTCCGATCTCTCCATTCTATTCGGTTGGCGGGCGAGCTTTCTGCTATTTTTTGCAGAGCAGCCAGCCTCTCCTCCACCTTCCGGCGCATGGGCCTGCCCCAGACCGGTATGGGCACATAGCGGGGCGGATTCTTGACCAGTCCCACCTTCCTTTCCGGCCGCATTCGCTCTGCAGTCTCCACAAGGCTGCGGGAGTGGCTGACTCTGGTGGTGGTGCGCAAGATGACCGGGGTCTTGAAATCTTCCGATATCTGCAAGGCCAGGATGGTAAAGTCCCTGGCCTCCTGGCTGTCGGATGGCTCGAAAAGGGCAACCTTGGCAAATCGAGCGTAATTGCGGGAATCCTGCTCGTTTTGTGAGGAGTGCATTCCCGGATCGTCGGCCACGCAGGCCACAAAGCCTCCCTCCACCCCGATATAGCTCAATGTCATGAGCGGGTCTGCTGCCACATTCAGCCCCACATGCTTCATGGTCACAATGCTGCGAGCCCCGGCTAAAGAGGCCCCGGCGGCGACCTCAAAGGCCACCTTCTCATTGGGCGACCACTCGCAATAAACATCCGGTTTATACCTGGCCAGGCTCTCCAAAATCTCCGTGGAGGGGGTTCCCGGATAGCCTGCTCCCACAGTCACACCGGCCTCAAAGGCTCCCCGGGCTATGGCCTCATTGCCGGAAATCAAATATCTCAATTCCTATTCTCCTGAGGTTTCATATGCAAAAGCCTGGTGTTGATTGCTGCTCGTTTATGTGCAATCATATACATCAAAGGTTTGTGGAGGCGATGCGATTTTCCTCTTATAATCCTTGTGGTAGATCCTGATTTTCTTTATTAGGAATGTGGATTATAAGCATTATCAGCAATTAGATCTCCTTGTGCAAGACTGCTGCCGAGCCTGGGCCTGGGGAAATCTTTTTAAATCATATTGCATTGCAAAGCGCATTGAAGTACAACTTAGTACATTGCTAGAGGTATGATAATGGACATAGAAGATTTCTGCATCTGTGTGCTCGGGTTTGGCCCGGACCTGGGAGAGGAGGGAACATGATGCCACTTCCCTATGCCGCCCTGCTGGTCTCCATCATAATTATGATCTCATTTACCATCTTCGTCTTGATGAGGAGATATCATGATCAATGAGCTGCTGCTGGTGGCTTATGTGGCCCTCATCGTCCTCCTCTCCTATAGGCTGCGTCAGGGCACATTCTCCGGATTCGTCATCTCCGACAGGAATATCGCCTATCCGGCGGTAATAGGCATAGCCTTCACCGCCGCGTACTTCAGTGCCGCCTCCTTCCTGGGAGGGGGAGGGTACGGCCTGGCTGCGGGCATGCCCTGGGTGGTCTTCTGCACCTTCCTTCACGTGGCCTTCGCCTGCATTGCCTGGCTGGTGGCGGGAAGGATCTGGGCCATGGCCAAAAAGTACGATGCCAAGACCGTGCCCCAGCTTTTGGAGAAGAGGTACAATTCGCCTACCGGAAAAGTGATTCTGGCGGCGATCATGCTCATCCTTTACACCGTCTATCTGGTGCCCATATTCAAGGGATGCGCCACTGTATTCCAGGGCCTGATCGGCGTCACCTATCTACAGGGCCTGATCATTGCTCTGGCCATTGTGGCAGTTTATTATGCCATTGGGGGCCTGCCGGCCATCATCTGGATAGGCTTCATCCAGGGTCTGCTCATGCTGGCCGGAGCGGTGCTGCTCTACAGCGGTCTATTCTCTGCGGGAGGTGGAATGGATATCTGGCAGAGGATACCGCCAGAGGTTCTCTCCATGCAGGGGCTTAATATTCCCTGGCAGAAGACACTCGGCCAGGCATTTTCCATCAGCTTGGGGCTTATTGCTCTGCCGGACCTATTGATCATGATATTCTCGGCTAAAGATCGCAGGGTGGTGCGCTTTGCCGGCATCTGGGGGCCGATCTCCATCGCCATTTATGCTCTGTGCATATTCTCTCTGGGGATACTGGCCTATGGAGCCCTCAGTGCTGATCAGTTGGCGCCCTTCTTCAAGAATCCGGACGGATTGGTGCCCTTCCTGGCCATGACCCTTCTTCCTCCTGGATTTGATGGGCTGATCCTTCTGGCCGCCATATCTGCCGCCATGTCCACCATGAGCGCCATTGTGCTGGTCACCACCACCGCCCTCACCTCCGATATCCTGCGCTATTTCCACCCGGAGATCTCAGACAGAAGGCTGCTGCTGCTTACCCGGCTGGTGGGAGTCAGCATCCTCTTGATTGCGGCAGCATCGGCGGTAGATGTACCTCAGCAGATTGTGCCATTGGTATCGGTGAGCATGGGGGTCATAGCTTGCTGTGTATTCGTTCCCCTTATGTTCGGGCTGTATTGGGAGAGGGGCAACCAGAACGGCTTTGTGGCCAGCCTGATCGCCTCCTTCCTCTCTGTGGTGGCCTGGAACTTCTACGGCAATCCACTGGTTCATCCCGTCTTCATCGGCCTTGTCTGCGGATCGGTTGCCTACTGGCTGGGAAGCTTGGCGATGGGACAGCCCGGGAGAAGCGTATTTCCTGAAGAGAGCAAAACTGCTCATGAGGGTGGGAGATAGCGGATAGCATCTCCTCATTGCTAAATCCATTTTTTATTATTAATTTTTTTGCAGGAAATTTTGGGCAATTTTAACCAGCATTAAGCGGCGGATTTCGCTGCCCCGACCCCGCTTTTTCGCCTGCTTCTGGATTAAATTAATATACCGAATCAGAAAGCCATATTCATATCCAAGATGGAGGGAAGACTATGGCTGAGATGAGAAATTTTGCGTTGCGGGATGCGGAAGGAAACGAGATTGGAGTATTTACCGGAAAGTCGCCAAGACAGGCTGCGCTCAAGGCAGCCAACCGGGGCTATACAGAGATCAAGCTGCGCGAGCGGGGCACCAAGAAGGTGCATATCTTCTCCGGAGAGAGGGTGCAGGTGGACAAACCCGCCGGAGCACCTGCCTGGATGCCGGATAAGATCTGGAAGCCGAAGGTGAAGAAGGAAGGGATAGAGAAGCTGGAGTGACAGAGCTTTTTAAAATTATAGGGCAGGCCAGCGGCCGCCCTTATAATCCCATTTCTTTGCTTTTTATAATAAAATAGAAAAGATGGCCCAGGCCGACAGCCATCTTATGGCCCTCACGCATTTGATCTAATCTGCGCCGCCGCAATTGCAGGGGCTGCTATCTCCTCCCATGAGAGCAATCCTCTTCTCCTCTGCAGCAATCGTCTTTGCCTTGATCATCTCTCTTTGATCCTCAATCATCGATTGGATTGCCTTTTTCTCTGGAATCATCCCATCAGCGACTATATCCGTCGTCTCAGCAGATCCCTCCTGCTTAAGGGCGCAGATATTCTCAAAATACTGCCATTGACTCCAATTTCCACAGCTATCGGCATTGCAGGCCTGCACATGCCAGAAGTAGACTCCATCCGGCAGGTTTACGGAAAGAAATTCTGAGCAGAAGCCGCCAAGAGTCACCTTTTTGGCATCGAACCACTCATTTGCTACAAGGAATTCTTCAGCATCAAGGGAGTCGTTTGCAGCAAAGGAATTGTTATTGTAAACCTGCAGATTATATTTCGTAGCATTATAGGCTGCCGTCCAGTTAAACCTCGGTCTGGGATCGGATATGAGACCCGCTGGTGATAGGGGACTGGAATTTCCCGGCTGCATTTTAAATGCGCTCGATGAATTCATCCCTTGCATTCCATTATCGAATAGCTTAAGGCTGGAAGCCTCTGTTGCCGTCTGATCCAAAGGAAGGCTCTTGCTGCAACTCCTGCACCCCCCCGCTCCGGGCAACTCCAGATGGCTCTGGGCAACGCAGGAGACTGCGATCATCAGCATCAGAATTGCAGTCACTGCTGAAATTATCAGCCTCTTCTGTAGAAATTCGTTCTTCATCGTGAGATCACCTTCTAATCGATGATTTGTAGACAAAGAATATATATTTTTTCACTCAAAAACCGATACGAATTGAGATAGAGCTTCATTAGCAGCAATACCATCAATATTTGAGCAATAAACAATGCAATATTTTTATAATAAAATATTAAATAAATGAGATAAAAGCGAAAAGCAATGGAAAAATGAATTAAAAGAATAAAAATCAGATCAAAAGGCTTCCCTGCCTCTAGGGCACCAGCCGCCTTCGATCTCTGGGAAATATTACTGCATCGCGAATGTTCTCCAGGTTGAGCATGGTCATGACCAGCCGGGAGAGGCCCAAGCCCCAGCCTGCATGTGGAGGCATGCCGTAGCGGAAGGCCTTGAGATAGAATTCGAAGCCGTCCGGATCCAATCCCTTCTCCTTTATGCGTCCTACAAGCTGTTCATAGTCATGCACCCTCTGCGCTCCTGAGGCCAGCTCCATGCGCGGATGCATCAGGTCGAATCCCCGGCAGACCTCAGTATGGTCCTCATAGGGCAGGGTGTAATAGGGCTTGATTGATGAGGGCCAGTCGGTGAGGAAATAGTGCTCGCCGATGCTCTGGCCTAAAAACCTCTCCGTCTCCGTGTCCAGGTCGTCGCCCCATTGCATCTTGGCCCCGGCCTTGTCCCCCGCCAGATCCAGAGCCTCGGTATAGGTTATCCTCCGGAAAGGCAGGGCCGGAACTTGGAGATCGAGGCCCAGGACCTCGAGCTGATAGCGGCAGTTCTCGGCAACATGCCTGTAGACTCCTGCCACCGCCTGCTCCAGAATCTCCATCACCGCTTTATCATCGGCAAAGCTGACTTCCAGGTCGATGGATACTGCCTCATTGAGGTGGCGGCGGGTGTCGTGCTCCTCGGCCCGGAAGATGGGGCCGATCTCAAAGACCCTATCCATCCCCGCCCCCATCAGCATCTGCTTGTAGAGCTGAGGGCTCTGATTGAGGAAGGCCTCCTTCTCGAAGTAGCTGATGGGAAAGAGATCCGTTCCTCCCTCGGTAGCGGCAGCCACAATCTTGGGAGTAAAGACCTCGGTCACGGCATTTTCGCGGAAGAAGCCTCTCAGGCTCTCCAGAACGGCGCTTTCTATCTCAAAGGCAGCCAGCACGCATGGCCTTCGAATATCCATGAACCTGGCGTCAAGGCGGGTGTCCAGCTCGCACTCCACCTTCTCTGTGGGATCGAGGGGCAGGGGCACCTGGGCGGGATTGAGAACCTTGACTTCGCCAGGCAGTATCTCAAATCCGCGAGGGGCCTTGGGCTCGGCCTTGACTGTGCCCTTGACCAGCACCACGCTCTCCCGGCTTATGGATCGGGCGCTCTTGAAGGCCTCTTTTCCAAGAAGCTTCTTGACCAGAGTTATCTGAGCCAGGCCCTTTCTGTCCCGCAGCACCAGGAAGGCTATGCCACCCAGATCGCGCGTCTCGTGGGCAAATCCGGCCAAGGTGACCTCTTTGCCATCCATCTCCGCATTAATATCTCCGGAATAATGAGTTCTGAGGATCAAGTCGTCTCACGGAAGCGACAATGAACTTCAGATATAAAAGACGACTGGACAGCCAAAATCATGGCCGAAGATAGAGACAAATAGATGAAGTGCAATATTTTCCTATAGATCTGCACAGGCTCAAAGGCTCCTCTTTGCCACTTTCTCTGAGCCTATCAGGATCTCGGTGGGGTGACAGGATTGAGATTGATGGAAAGGATGCCCACGGGGATTCAGGGCCTCGATAAAATGATTGAAGGAGGTCTACCCAGGCCATCGCTCACCCTGCTGGCTGGCGAGGCTGGTGCGGGCAAGACCACATTCTGCACCCAATTTCTCTGCAAAGGCGCTGAACTGGGCCAGCGCGGTCTTTATCTGAGAGCCTTTGGCGGCCCGCCGGATCTTCTGATCAACTATGCATCCTGTTTCGAATTTGTAAAAAGCACATACTTCGGCCAGGATATCTGCTATATGGAGCTGGAGGAGGTTGTGGAAAGGGCCTGCCCGTGGCAGGAATTCCTGGGCCGGCTGAAGAGCAATATTGATGCCATCCGGCCGGCTCGAATCGTCATCGAAGATCTCTCCGTATTAGAGGATATTCTCAAAGACGAATACTGGCCCTTTCTTCTCAGGCTCTCTCACCTGATCAAGGACAATTCCATAGTGGCCCTGCTGGCAGAGGATGCAATGCCTGGTGCCGCATATCTCGCTCACATCGCTCAGGTGGCGGATGGAATAATACTGCTGCAAAACGAGGCTACCAACTTCTCCCGGAGAAGGTCCCTGGAGGTGGTTAAGATGAGCGGCACATCTCATCATATAGGAAAGCATGCAGTAGATATATCTGCTAAGGGGTTAATTGTCTATCCGGGTCTTTAGCCATGAGGCACTTCTTGCGGAATCTTCTGGGCCAGAGCGAATTCTGGATCTTTGTATTCGCCGCAGGCTGGTTGCTGCTGAACTGGCCTCTGATCGATCTGGCAGAGGGGCAGGCTTGGAGGGGCGTGCCAGCCATTCTGATATACATCGCATCGATCTGGCTTCTGCTCACCTTGGTGATGTACCTATTTGAGAGGGAGGTGGCGGAGTGATCGGACCGCATCTGGCCTTGGCCATCATGCTCCTCTATCTGCTGCTCCTCTTTGCCATCGCCCGCTTCGCCGATCGGCAGAAGCTTCTGGGGAGAAGCATCGTGGCCAATCCTTATGTCTATGCCCTATCCCTGTGCGTCTATGTCTCCACCTGGACCTTTTACGGCTCCATCGGCAGGGCGGCATCGGATGGTCTGGAATTTCTGCCCATATACCTGGGACCGGTCCTGGCTATGACCGTTGGCTGGATAGTCATCAAAAAGATGATCCGGGTGTCCAAAGAGCACCGTCTAACCTCCATAAGTGATTTCATCAGCTTTCGCTACGGACGCAGCTACACCATAGGGGCAGTGGTAGCAGCCTTCAGCCTGATCATGGTCACGCCTTATGTGGCATTGCAGATGATAGCCATATCCACATCATTGGAGATCCTGAGCGGAGAAGAGATCATCTTATTTGGGCTCAGTTTGGAGAGCAAGCTCTTGGTGGCAGTCCTGCTGGGGGCCTTTGCAGTGATATTCGGAGCCCGCCACCTCGATCCCATGGAGCGGCATGAGGGATTGATCGCCGTCGTAGCCTTTGAGTCTCTGGTCAAGATCCTGGCCTTTCTGCTGGTGGGCTTCTATGTCGCTTACGGCGTCTTTGGGGGATACGAAAATATCACCAGCCGGATTGTGAACCTGGCTGATCTAGATCCGGCTTATGCCACGCTCATCGATCTGGAGCCGACAATGTGGTTCACCCTGAGCCTGGTCTCCTTCTTTGCCATATTGTTCCTGCCCCGGCAGTTCCATGTCATGGTGGTGGAAAACTCCTCCGAGAGGCATCTTCGCAAGGCCATGTGGCTGTTTCCGCTATATCTGCTTCTGATAAACATCTTCGTTCCCGCCATAGCCTGGGGCGGTCTGCTTTTAGATGTAAAGGGGCTCAAGGATGCATTCATATTGAATATACCCTACTCGTTAGGAGCAGAATGGCTCTCTATATTGGTATTCATTGGAGGAGTATCCGCCGCCACGGCCATGATACTGGTGGAATCGGTAGCGGTTGGAACCATGCTGCTCAACGATCTGGAAATGCCTTATCTTTTAAGCCATATCAATAAAGAGAAGAATCTAGCCCGGATCATCCTCAATACCAGGAGGCTGAATATCCTTCTGGTGGTATTGCTCGGATATCTGTTCTCTCTTGCCCTGGCCTACCAGACCCTGGCAGATATTGGAGTGGTCTCCTTTCTGGCCGCAAGCCAGCTCGCTCCTGCTGCCCTGGGTGGCCTGTACTGGAAGAGGGGCAGCCGCCAGGGGGCAATGGCCGGACTGCTCTTCGGCTTTATGCTCTGGGCTTATACCGCCCTTCTGCCCACACTGGCCAAGGCATTTCCGTGGCTCGGCGATATAGTCCGGGAAGGACCCTTGGGCATGAGCCTGCTCATCCCCACCAATCTACTGGGGCTGGACCTGGATATCTGGACCAACTCCGCCTTCTGGACCCTTCTAATCAACTGCAGCCTTTACGTCCTGGTCTCTCTCTCCAGCAGGATCGGCCCGGATGAGGAGAGGTCGGCCAGCAGCTTTGTTGATGTCTTTGCAGAAAAGAAGGAAGGACTGGATGAGGAGGCAGAAAAGGGTCAGGCTCAGGGAACTGTGGACGACCTGCAGGCGGCCCTGGCTCATTACCTGGGAGAGGCAGCGGCAAGAGAGCAGGTAGACCAGTATCTGGGGATGATGGGGGCGGGAAGGGAGACAATTACCCCCGGCCAGCTTCGACTGCTCTGGCAGCAGTTCGAGAAGACTCTCACCGGCCTGATGGGCTCATCCGCCACCAAGATGATAGTAGACGACCGGATTACAGTCAAGCCGGTGATGGAGGCGGCCAAAGAGACCATGCCCGCCTATGATCTGGAGCGGGGCAAGATATATGTTGCGCCGGATATGGCTTATGAGGTTTTCACAGACCAGATCACTCATGGTGTAGAGGGGCTTTGCATCACCCACACCACTCCTGATGAGGTGAGACGGCGCTGGGGCTTTAAGGAGACGCCCATCATCAAGCTCTCCGAGGAGAGGGGAAGCGACAGATACATCTCGCCCCGAAATCTGCCGCTGCTCTATATTACCATAAAGTCATTTGTCGATTCCAGCAAGAGAAGCATAGTTCTCATAGACAGCATCGAGCAGATCATCAATGAAAATGAGGCCAGGGCCTCTCCCCGGGAGGTTCTTGACTTCGTCTATCAGATGGAGCTTTTGGGGCATAGAACTAATCTGATACTCTCTGAACGGCAGGAGTTCGTGCGGGATGAGATGACTGCGACCATAAATGAGGTCAAGGAGCTGATATTTACCCTGGGCCCTCTTTCCAGCTATCTGTTCCGGGTATTTTCAGAGGCCATGCTCTCTCAGCTCGATGAGGAGACAAGAAGAGAGGTGGTGGCAGAGGTCAATGAGGCCATAGCCTCGGGTGGGTTCTTTGAGGCCGGGAAAAGGCAGCTCTCTGATGATGAAACTGCATCATGCGAGCCCGAGATGAAGCAGGCAGTTAGGCCGGCCCTGTCATTTGACCTTCCAAGGGATCTAAAGCTGACCCGGCGCAGCTTCTTTACAGCTATTCGAAAGCTGGGCAGGATCATAAAAGAGCATCAGCCATCCTTCGATCTCATAGCCAGCCTGTCCGAACTGATGAAAAGCTATGGTCGAAGCCCGTACGAGATCGCGCTTATCCCCGGTACGACCTACATCGTCACTGAAGAGAAGCCGCAGCAGAGCCTGGAGCTTTATAGCGAGCTGGTCAGGCACGGTATGGACGGCCTGTGCCTGAGCCGCTATAACCCCCGAACCCTGGCCGAGAGATACAATGTGCCCATCGACAGCGTCATATGGCTGAGCCAGAAGAGCGAGCCAGGATATAGGACAGTGGACCCGAGCAACTTCCCCCGCCTCTCCAGCCTCATCTCCGATTTCCTGGATAGGGCCAATTACCCCCTGATCTTGCTGGAGGGAATGGGTTATCTCATCACTCAGAGCAATTACGAGACAGTGCTGCGCTTTGTTCAATCCCAGAGAGATGAGATTGCCTTAAAGAGTGCCATCATGCTGGTTCATATCGATCCTCTCTCTTTAGACACCAAGGAGCTGCACCGGCTGGGAAGCGAGATGGAGCCGTTTCAGGCCTGATCTCCCAAAATGCTTTTAATATCAGACACCGGTATCCTATATCATGATCGAAGTGGGGTTTCTGCTTTTACTGGCAATGGCGGTCTTTGCCGGATTTCTTATATTGAGGTCGATCAAGAACTTTGCCATCAATGCGGTGATGGGACTGATCATGCTCTTTCTGGCCAATGCCGTGTTCGGCCTCGGCATAGGCTACGGATGGCTGACAATATTGATATGCGGCATTGGAGGGGTTCTGGGTGCAGTTCTGGTTATCATATTGCACCTCATGGGACTTGGGTTCTGAGGGGATGAAACAGAATAGGATATACTACCCTGCCGACCTGAAGCTAAATTAGTGCAGGACAATGTGAGTTTTCCGGGAATTGAAACTGGTAGCTCCAAGGCGGCATAAAGGCAAAGGAGGGTAGATGGCATAGAAAAGCCGCCCCGGGCCACAAGCCAGGTGCAAAACCGATAATGCTTTATAAGTGTGTCGGTTGAATGCCGGCCAAATGAAAGAGGCCTTGCTCTGCAGGGATACCGATAAGCCTAATTACTTTTCTGATCGTCCATCTTTCATGAAGCGCATCGGCATCGCCGACACCACATTTGCCCGGGTAGACATGGCCCGGGCCGCTATCTCTGCCATCAAGAAGGAGTCCTCCGCCGAGATCATACGTTACACCGTTCCCGGTATAAAGGACCTGCCCGTAGCGGCTAAAAAGCTGCTGGAGGAGGAGAGGTGCGAGATAGTCATGGCCCTGGGCATGCCTGGAGCGGCGGATAAGGACAAGATGTGCGCCCATGAGGCTTCCACTGGCCTTATCGCTGCCCAGCTCCTGACCAACCGCCATATCATAGAGGTCTTCGTACATGAGGATGAAGCTCCCGACGAGCCCACACTGGCTCATCTGGCCCGCAGGAGGGCAGAGGAGCATGCCCTTAATGCAGTGCGCCTGATATATCATCCGGAGACGCTGGTCAGGCTGGCAGGCACCGGCCAGAGGCAGGGTTACGAGGATGCCGGCCCCATCGAGGGCAGCTTGGGCGGATATTCTGGCCATTGATTCGGACTGAAAAGGGAACTGAAAGCAGCAGCTGTTCACAGTTATTCATAATGGGCAAAAAGAGGGTAAAAAGAGAGGCACCCCTTTAAGCCAGGATGCCTTGCTCCAAGGAAGGGATCAGACCTTCAGACTGATTTAAAATCTGGTCCGCAACAGGGCTAGGGCTGTCAGCTTGGATCGGCAAAGGCCCGGCGACAGACATATTCTCATCTTCTGCCCCGGCGCTCTCCTCGTCAGTTAGGGGGATGGGAGAAGCCTCACCAGCAGCCATGAGGTCTGCGAGGATGGAGGCGGCGCTCTCCGCCTCGGTCGGGAGAATTATATCCAGCTCCTCATTGTGGCCCTGGAAGGTCATGGAGATCTCTGATCTGATGATCATCTCCACTGCATCATCTTCCTGCTCCGCTGACAGACCTAATGAGCGTGGATTGATGACGAATACCTGCCGCACCTCCGCCTTCTTGAGATTGTGGCTCTCTTTGTCTATCCAGTAGGTGGCAGTGAGGTTGGAATTGGAGTATATTTCGCTGTAGTTGATATCCAGCTGGGGCAGGAGCGATGCAGCCTCTGCCGAGAGCTGCTCGGCCATAGATCCTATGTCCATCTCCGCCAGGACCTTATAGCATTCCCGATCCTCCAGCATCTCCGAGCCCAGAAGGCTCAAACGGGACTGATTAAGGATCATTAGCTGCTGGTCCATTGTGGTCTGGCTGGACCAGGCCTGGTCCATGGTGGGCATCTTCAGGAAGGTCCAGTTGCCATCCAGCTTCATATATATGGTGTCATTTATCAGAAACTCCTCCAGGGCCATGATGCTGGTGTTTGAAGCATTGCTCCGGTCATAGGTCAGGCCCACCAGGGAGAGCCTCATGGCCTTCTCGGTCATATTGGCAGCGCCGAAGCCCAAGGAACGGGTGACCAGCCTCTGGGAGTCGCCGGAGTCCAGGTTCACCAGATCGATATTCTGCTCCATGTCCATCAAGAAGCGGTAGGACTGCAGGTCTGCAGAGGACTGGCTCACCAGGGACTTGAGAGTGGAAGCCACCAGCTCATCCGGGAGGATGCTGTCATTCTGGCCTGCTGCCGGCAGGCATAACAGCACAACCAGGGAGAATATAATTAATGATCTCATGGCAAAAGATAGGCGGGGCAAGCGTATATCCTTTTGCCTCGCCCTGATCCCATAAAACCCTCATGATACTGCGTAGCATGCACGAAGGATGAAAAACGGCTTTAGTCTACAGACTCCTATTATTGCATGTGGGCAGCGTAGGCCGGTCGCTATATGGGACTGTGATCCCGTACAATA
>Ga0302252_1000456_pt1 | contig 35775 bp, 29 predicted proteins | sample AAG_RA_Leu_MG_FD_193511 | JGI IMG/M metagenome (GOLD analysis project Ga0302252, IMG submission 193511) | Enriched activated sludge microbial communities from anaerobic digester in WTTP, New Holstein, Wisconsin, United States - AAG_RA_Leu | ecosystem: Engineered > Bioreactor > Anaerobic >... | reverse complement strand
TAGCAGCGCTTATGCCGTCTGCGATCATTGGTATGATCTACTACGGTTGGTGGCAGATCGGGCTCCTGATCGTGATCGGAGTTCTGTCTGCTGTTCTATCAGAAGCTTTATTGCAAAAGTGGTTGCATATTCCTCTCTCTTTCCTGGACGGAAGCGCCGCTTTAACCGGATTGCTTCTCGTATTGACAATCAGTCCTGCTTCTCCATGGTGGATACCCATCATTGGAAGTTTTGTCGCTATTCTCTCGAAACAAGTATTCGGTGGATTAGGACAGAATCCATTTAATCCAGCTCTCATTGGCCGTGCTACTCTGCTTTTATCATTCCCAATCGAATCTACACAATGGATCGCTCCGTTTAGTCACATCACCACAGCTACTCCATTAAATCTCTATAAAATGGCTAATTTTGGCACAGAAGGCTTGCAGCAAGTGATTGATTCTCTGGGAGGTACGCTTACTCTTGCCTATCGATATCTTTTTCTTGGTTTTCGGGGCGGAAGCATTGGTGAGATTTGCTTCCCGGCAATGTTAGCAGGTTTTTTATTCTTACTGCTGACTCGAGTAGTCAGTTGGAGAATCACTCTATCATATTTATTAACGGTTGTCATTCTGGCACTGCTTTTTCATCTCGATATCGTAATTATGTTGCTTAGTGGCGGTATCGTGTTTGGTGCTTTTTTTATGGCAACGGACTATGCCACCTCTCCTCTTCTGCCTAAAAATCAAATCATTTTTGGCATAGGAGTAGGCTTTATCAACATGGTGATCCGAAGGTTTTCCGGTATGCCGGAGGGAACGACTTTTGCGATACTGATTATGAATATCATCACGCCATTGCTGGATCAATCCATTAAAAAACCTGTCGGATTCATTAAGGAGGTGAAAAAGTCATGAAATCATCCATGAAAGAGATTATCATGCTAGGGGTTATCTTGGGAATCGTATCCATGATAGCTGCATTAGGGTTGAGTATCACCTATTCTGTTACGAAAGATAGAATTGCTGAACAAGCTGCTTTAGCCTTAAAAAATGCACAAAAAGAGATATTTCCCGGAGAGATGCAATTTGAACTCAACGAGAATATGACTGGTAAGTCTAGCGGATCGACTATCATTAAAGAGTTTTACTCGGTATATGGTCCGGATCAGGAAAATGTTGGCTATTTAGTTTCTGCAACCACTTCAGGATATGGAGGTCCGATTGTTTTTATTATTGGTATCTCTCAGGATGGACGAATCAAAAGTGTAAAAGTGACTGAAAACACTGAAACGCCTGGATTAGGTGCCAATTTATCAAAAGCTTCCTTTTTAGATCAATTTAGCCAGAAAAATATTTCTGATGCATTTATCGTTAAAAAAGATGTAAAAGCGATTACTGCAGCTACCATTACATCAAAAGCGATTACAAACGGAATTAAAACTATCATCGATCTAACAAATTCCAAGATAGTTGGTGAAACCAATGACTAATCTTAAAAAAGTCTTTCTCAATGGAATATTTCAGGAAAATCCAGTTTTAATTATTATGATCGGTCTCTGCTCTGTTTTAGCGGTCTCTGTCACAGTAGTTAATGCTCTCGGTATGTGGGCTGCGTATTCCTTTGTTCTCATAGGCTCCGAATTGACGATTTCGGCTATTCGCAACAGCATTCCCAAAACGATTCGTATTCCTATATTCATTGTTGCTATCGCTACTTTTACAACCATTGTGCAATTAATTGTGAAAGCATATTCTCCCTCTTTAGATAAGTCGCTTGGTATTTTTATCCCATTGATTGTCGTGAACTGTATCATTATTGGTCGAGTGGAAGCTTTTTCATCCAAAAATACAGTATTTGCTTCTTTAATTGACTCTCTTGGCATGAGCGTTGGGTATGGAATGGTGATTGTCAGTATCGCTTTTATCAGGGAGCTACTTGGTACCGGAACGATATTAGGTATCAATGTTTTTCCGTCTTTTATTAAGCCAATGTTGATTTTTATTCTTCCACCAGGCGCTTTTTTTATTATTGGTTTGGAGATTGCATTTTTAAATGCATTCAACAAAAAATTAGCCAAAGGTAAAGGACAGTAAAATGGAACTAATACAAGAAATATCCATGATTCTAATTAATTCGGTTTTAGCACAGAATTTTGTCATTATTCGATTTATTGCACTTTGTTCATTTGTCGGCATGACAACCAGCATGGAAAACTCTATCGGTATGGGTGGCGCTGTCACTTTTGTTACTGTGATGGCTTCAGTGATTAGTTATGCTCTTCATTACTTTATTCTGGTTCCGTTCCATCTCGAGTATTTACAAACTATTGCTTTTATTCTTACCATAGCAGTATTTGTGCAGTTGGTAGAGCTTTATCTAAAAAAAGCAGTTCCCTCTCTTTACAAAGCAATGGGTATATACCTTCCCTTAATTGCTACTAACTGCATGATTCTGGCAGTCACTTTATTGAACATCACTGAACATTACTCTTTGTTTATTGCAGTTATTTTTAGTATCGGCGCTTCACTTGGGTATACATTAGCCTTAATTTTGCTTGCTGGTATAAGAACAAAAATGAGATATACTACCATCCCAAAATTCTTACAAGGCTATCCTATCATTTTTATCACAGCTTCGTTTATGGCAATTGCCTTTTTAGGCTTACAAGGGATAGCGAGGTAAACACGATGTCACCAATTATCACAACAGTTTTATGGTCATCGCTTATTCTTCTTGCTCTGGGTATTTTATTCGGTGTTATGTTGGGGTATTTCTCCAAGGTAATGGCTGTTAATGAGGATCCAAGAATTGTAAAAATAACAGAACTCATGCCTGGTGCGAATTGTGGCGCTTGCGGCTTTGCAGGTTGCGCAAACCTGGCTGAGAGTATGGTACAAGGGAAGGCTCCTATCGATCGATGCAAACAGTTAGATTCCAAATCAGCCATTGAAATCTCTTCTATTCTCGGTATTGAGATTGATTCATCCAATTTTACAAAAAAAGTAGCTATCGTACGCTGTCAGGGGAGTGTTGACAACGCAACACAACAGGTAATTGTGAAAGACGTTCCAACCTGTAAGCTGGCAGTTACTCTTAAAATGTATGCAAAAACATGCCTGTATAGTTGCATCGGATATGGCGATTGTGCAAACGTCTGTCCTTACAACGCCATCACAATCGGCTCAAAAGGATTACCAGTAGTTGATAATATGCTTTGTACGGGTTGCGGATTGTGTGTTAGTACTTGTCCAAGAAAAGTAATCGAACTAATACCCTATGGCAAGCAAGTATTAGCTCTATGTAACAATCAAAACAAAGGAAAAGAAGTCAAGGATGCCTGTAAAGTAGGTTGCATCGCTTGTATGCTCTGTGTGAAAAAATGTCCTAAAAATGCGATTCGAATGGAGAATAATTTGCCCGTAATTGATAGGAAGTTATGTGATGTATGTGGGATTTGTGTGGAGGCCTGTCCCATGAAAACGATTCGTTTCATCCATGAAGCCTAAAAAAAGCTATATATGGTTCGTACTTCTTCTGATTGTTGTTATCCTGTTACCGAGTTTTGCTTTTTCCAATACACAGAATTCCTTTCAGCAGTATGTGATTACGAACCAATCCGCTTTTTCGAAGTGTCATGCTTTTGTTGAGATAGTATTGCCTCCCGAGTGGATAAACCAGCCATGTATTGTATTAAGCGAGGCTGACAAGGAAACAAGGCTACCTTTTCTACGGAAATCAAATGAAACCGGCGATGTGCTTTTAGTTCAGCTTTCCTTTGTTCCATTTGAAGAAAAAAGGGTAATTGTCAAAAAAACCGAGAGTGTTCCTAAAAATCAGCAACAAATTGTTACCTCACAAGCACCCGGAACAGATTTTCTTTTTGTGAACTATAAAGACGCAATGCTCATTTCTACAGAAGAAAATAATAAAATTCAGTTCTTTTCCAATGATGGAAAGCAGTTCTTGCCAGAATCAACCCCACTCGTTCTAGGAGAGGGAAAGAACTACACACTTACTACAAGTACTCCTCAATTGGTTCGTATTCAAGCAGAAAAACCGTTGTTTGTGTATGCTTCTTCGATTCATTATCAAAATGGCAACGCTAGCATGGAAGCGGGGGATAGCGATACAACCACTCTTTATACAGATTCTGGTTATATCTACATACTTAAACACGCTTGGTTCTCTGCTTATGAAGAAACAGAAGTGAAGCTTTTTGATGAAAACGGTAGAAATGTTCTCACTAAAAAAATAACTGCTCACAGCGGATATTTTCTGGATAATCTTGCTCCAGGACCTTATCGAATAACCAGTGATCATCCGATTACCGTTCAATTTGGAAGGCTGGATGATGAGAATTTTTCATTTCTATTCGGACGCGACTCTATTATTCATGGTTTTGCGTTTGGAGACTTGCTAATTCAATCTCTCTATCCCGATACGGATATCGAAATCAGCTGGGATAAAAAAGAAAAACAGACATACCATTTCAAGAATGCATTGGAGTATCAAACATATAAACCGATAGAGACTTTTTTACCTAAACAACCGGAATTCACTTTTGTTACCTTAGAATCGAATCATCCAGTAAGGGTTTGTACTTTTTCTTCCGGTAATAATTTTGGCGGAGAATTTATTCCAGGCAACTCCCAATCATACAAAGACAAGCAATTTGGCATCATCACTACCCGCGTATCCAAAGAGTTTTCCAAAGAACAAAGAAACTTAATCGAATTGATTGGCTTAGTGAAAGATACCGATGTGGTGATTGCAGATTCGGTCAATAAAAAAGTGACCCTTCAAAAAAATACTCATTATGATATTCCTTCTAGTACGCCGTTAGATAAGATTACAATAAACGGATCTGAGGATATGATGGTGTGTCAATTGCACAATTACACCAATAAAGGACTTTTCTACTTTGTTCCCTCTTTACAGGATGCGACTCTTGCCATCAACGCTGCCGATACTTTGGAAGAAGGTATTTTTCAGGATGGTTCTGATCCGCGGAATCTTTTGATCAGTCAGTACAGATTCAACGAGTTCTTTAGAAACATAGTTCATGTCCGTTACTGGCCCCTTTCTCTATTCTTTATCGGGTTAATCGGTATTCTGCTCTCTGTTATGATGATGTTATTAAATAAAATGGAGCCTTCCATCAAGGAAATGCCTGCTGCTGTATCCGACGATCTATCTCCGGAATCGGTACAAGCAGAAGATAAACCTGAGAAGTCGGATGAAAAAGAGATGGTTCCGGTGATCAAAGAAACAGGAAAAGAAGAAAAAGCTGCCTTTAAATACAGTATTCCGGATCTAAATACCTCCATGCAAGATGTGGTGTATCCGACTTTAAGAAAGGCAGAAGAGATTCCTGTTTTTCAACATCCCCCTACTCCGATTGGAGCAAATGAAGAGAATTCCTCACCATCTGCTTTTCAACCCGTTGAGCCAGAGCCAATTTATTTTCCTCAGTCAACGGAGATGATTTCTGCAAAGTTTGATCAGATACAGAATGGCGTTGTATTGGATCCTGGTTCTGCGAATAGGTTGTTTTATGAGAACCAACTTGCACTATTTTCTAATGCTTTTATTGTGTCAAGCAGTACGAAAAAACTATCTCGGGAAGTGTCTGAACATCTCCATAAAATTGACTTGAACCTTCAGGATCAAACAAGGATATCCAATTTATTGCGGTCTTTACCCATTATGGAAGAATCTGCCAAAGCGATTGCGTTATGCAAAAAAAAGAAAGTACCTTATTATATTTCCTCCTATTCTCTTCCCAAGAAAATTCTGGACATTCAAATCATTCCCGTAGGGGAATGGAAGAAATTTTTATTACATTAAAAAAGGCAAAAGGTTGTTTTGAAAAAACAATTTCGATTGACTCTTCTTTTTCTGGGCATACTTCTTCTTATTTTTTTTGGGTATAGGTTGAATCAGCAAAGAAAACAAGAATTAGTACCCCGAGTTTTTTTTGCGATGGATACTTTTTTTGAGATTCAAGCCGCTCCTGCAACCAATTGGGAGGCTATTCTTCCCTTGGTACAGTCTGAAATACAAGAATTAGACAAGCAATTGAACGTATATCGTGAAGATTCGGAAATCGCTTTTATCAATCAAAATGCTGCCTCGTATCCTGTAAAAGTGACTCCAGAAACGTTTGATATACTCCAAAAAGCCATTCAATATGGAACACTCTCAAAAGGTTTATTTGATATTACCTTTCAACCTTTGCAAGACTTATACGGATTTGATGATGGACAGTATTGTGTTCCGACTGCTCAAATAATAGAAGAAGCAAGGAAGAGAGTTGGTTACGGATCTATTCGCTTGGATCCAGAAAAAAGAGAGGTTTTCTTTTCTAAGCCTGGCATAAAACTAAATGTTTCAGGACTGATTAAAGGAATTGCTCTTGATCGGGTTGTTGTGTTGCTGCAAAGGCAAGGATTGAGTACTTTTTCGTTGAATTTCGGAGGAAATCTTTATATACAATCGGAAAAAGAAGATGTGATCGGTATTAAAAACCCAACCAATCAAGAGATTGCCCACTCTTTTTCGGTTCAAAAAGGCTTTGTTTCAACTTCCTCAAACGGAGAGCAGTACTTTATCCTAAATAACCAACGTTACAGTCATATTGTCAATCCGGTTACCGGTTCTGCCATCGGACCAAACGATAGTGTAACGGTAGTTACCGAATCTGGTATTCTCTCGGACTTTCTATCCACTTACCTTTATTTGATACCACCAGAAGAGATTGACCAATTGATGAAGACAATGTATCCAACAGTCGGGTATTATGTGATTCAAAAAAACCAAGTCGTTTTACGCAAAGACCTGGATCCATGAAACTCACCTTGATTGACTTGATCAGAGTTGCATTGCTTTTGGCCGTAGCGATTGTGATCCATTTCATTGAAGCTTTTTTTGTGATTCCTATCGGAGGATTTCATTTAAAAATCGGGTTATCGAATAGCATAATTCTATTTGCCTTGTTTCGAATGAATGTGGGGATGGTGCTGTTCTTTTCTGTTTGCAAATCTTTTTTTTCGTTTCTATATGAACCAGCTTTTACCTCCATGACCTGGTTGATCAGCATGGGAGGATCTTTATTAAGCGTTGCAAGTATGATCCTTTGTAAAAAAATAGTTAAAGAAAAAATTATCCCTATTTCGGTAATAGGAGGGATTTTTCATAATATCGGTCAAATGGTTGTGATTTGCATCGTCGTAAAAACTTTTTATATAGCCTTTTATTTGCCTCTTCTAATCTTGATAGGCGCTACCTCAGGTTATATTACTGGCATCATGACCAAATGGGTGTTAAACAAAACGGATAAGAGTGTTTTCTTTGGAAACAAAGTATAATATAGCTATATGGATAAGACCTGAGTTTATGGTGGGAGGTTGAGATGGGTTTAGTTGACAGATTCAGTAAAGATATCGCAATTGATTTAGGTACAGCGAACACATTAGTGTATGTTGCCGGTAAGGGTATTATGCTTCGCGAACCCTCCATAGTTGCCATCAGAAAAGAAACGGGTGAGATCATCGCGATAGGTGTGGATGCAAAAAAAATGGCCGGAAGAGTGCCTGATGCAATCCAGATAGTCAGACCGCTAAAAGATGGTGTGATTGCCAATTTCGAAGTCACGCAAAAGCTCATAGAGTATCTGATTAACAAAGTCGGCGGAAGAAAAGGATTTTTTGGATTTAACAAACCTAGGCTGATAATAGGTATTCCATCCGGTATCACCGAAGTAGAGATGAGAGCAGTGATAGAGGCTGCTTTGCAAGCTGGCGCCAGGCAAGCCAGGTTGATCCAGGAGCCTATGGCTGCAGCCATAGGTGCTGATTTACCCATTTCCGAACCAATCGGCAATATGATTGTTGATGTAGGCGGTGGTACTTGTGAGGTGGCAGTTATTTCCTTAAACGGTATTGTGTGTAAGAATTCGATTCGTATTGCCGGCGATGAAATGAACGAAGCCATACTTCAATATCTGAAACGACAGTATAACTTATTAGTAGGTATCTATACCGCTGAAGAAATTAAAATCGAGATTGGCTCCGCTTTTCCATCAGAAGAGATCATGATTGCTGAAATAAAAGGACGCGATCTGATAACAGGTCTTCCGCGAACTATTACTGTCACCTCAGAAGAAACGAGAATTGCTTTGAATGATGTGATGATCAGCATATTGGATGCCGTAAAAGCAACCTTGGAGGATACGCCTCCTGATTTGGCTGCCGATATCATTGACAGAGGTATATTTCTCGCAGGTGGAGGGTCTTTACTGAGAGGTATGGATAAATACATTTCCGAGGGTACCGGTATTCTGGTGAATAATTCCGATAATCCCGTGTTATGCGTTGCGCTTGGTGCTGGCAAAATCGCTGAAAACATCGAAAAATTATGGCCACTATTGCTTCGTGTTAAGTATTATTAACGGCATTGCACCAAACGATGAATCATTATCAAAAGAAATTGCCTCGGTCGCTATTCTTCATATTATTGATATTGATTATTTCGTTTGTTAGTATCTTTGGCTTATTCCGCTCATTAGGATTTGCTCCGTTCTTGAAAGCAGAAAACTACGCCATCAAAACATTTCAACCAGTGATACGTTTCCTTGGAAACGCAGGTGTGTCTATCCAGAAGAGGTGGGATTTGCTCATGAATCTATCCTCTATTCAAAGCAGGATGGATGAGTTGGAATATCAAATACGACTGGATAAAGTAAAAGACGCCGTCAATGAAAACTTGATTACTGAAAACCAGCAGCTTAGAGAGTGGTTTGGCTTGATTAAAGAAAGTGATTATACCATCACCCTGGCTGATGTGATTTATCGTGATCAACAAAGCAACTTTGTGATATCAAAAGGACAACATCATCAGATTAAGAACGGCTATCCTGTTATTTTGCATCTTTCGCTAGAAGACAATGATGTTGTCAAACTCTGTTTGATCGGAAGAATAGAACAGGCTAACGAGCAGAATTCCCATGTACTTTCCATTTTGGACAAAGCTTCCAAGATCAGTGCAAAAAATATGCGAACACAAGTGAATGGTATAGTGGAGTATGATGCTATGCTCAAAAAGCTCATTTTCACCACCACAAGGTTTGACAAAGACTTGAAAAAAGGCGATCTGATCGTGACAAACGAGATGTCCCAATTTCCGAAAAATTTGCTCATTGGCTATATTGAATCAGAAGAAAAAGTATCCTTTAATAATAAAGTAGTGTTGACCCTTCCGTTTGATCTGTATACGCCATCTCAAGTTGGTGTGATACTGCCATGATGTTCTTAGCACTCGTTGTCGGTTGGATCCTTGTTTTCAGTGAATTGTTTTTATTTCCAGCTCTTTTTCATTATACGCTCTTCATTGATATGAGCATGATTTGGATTTTATTCAGCCTGGATATTTTTCAGGAAGATGCCATTTACATTTTTATGACAACATTATTTCTGAAAACTCTTTTTATGTCTCAACCGATTGTCTTACCTTATATTTTTTTATTCGCGTTGCTTTTTTTCCTCTACTATATTTTCATGCCATTATTCTCAAAAAGGGAAACTTGGTTGAGTTTTTTTCTTATTCAGATTTGGTTTGCGGTTTATTTATTTTGGATCTATCGTGCTACAGGGAAAAGTGTTACGTTTAGTTTGCTATTGGAAATGCTTCTTTTCATTGGATTGTTAGGTTTACGCAAGACCTTTCAACGATGTCGTATTGCAAACATGAGAAGGATTATCAGCTTTACATGAGAAGAAGAAGAAAAGGATTGAAAGAATTCGTTCCTATTTCTACGGAAGTAGCTGCTTATAAAGCCCTTGTTTTGCTGATTATTCTGATCGGACTTAGTGGTGTGTTAATTTTTCGTTTATATCAGCTTCAAGTAAAACAAAAAGACCATTTTATCCAGCTTTCGGAAAAAAACTATGTCAGAACAGTGTATCTGGATGCTCCCAGAGGAACTATATATGATAGAAACGGTATCATTTTGGCAGAGGATGTTCCTTCTTTTCATGCTTACATTGCCTATCAAAAATGGATACAGGGGGCTGATTCTGAAGCAGCTGCTCAAGCTGAAAACGATTCCATCGACTTAATCAGTCAAATTTTTTCAATTAAACAAGATCTTATCAGGAAAACCATAACAGAAAGCCAAACAAACCAAACCGATGTGATTGTAAAAACCAACCTGAACGACAGAGAGTATGCATTATTTAATGAAAATGCTTCCCTGCTAACCGGATTTTATGTGAAAAGAGGTTTTAAAAGACACTATCCGCGAGGAAGCACTCTGTCTCATGTTTTGGGTTATACCCGGTTGCTAGATAAAGAAAGCGACCAAACTATTTTTGCTCAGAATCCTACTTTGCATTTTAATGACAGGGTAGGCAAACAAGGCGTAGAAAGATATTATGAATCGATTCTTCAAGGCGAAAAAGGCACTATCCTTCAAAAAATCGATGCATTAGGCACTGTTTTAGAAGAGAAGGAAACCAAGCCGATTCAGAAAGGTAATGATATTTACCTCACAATTGATATAGTTCTTCAAGAAAAGGTGGAGTCGTTGATTAAAGATCATGTCAGTACTATGATCATTCTTAATTGTCGTTCCGGAGAGATACTTGCTTGTGCTAACAACCCAGGATTCGACCCTAATATATTTTCAGAACCAATTCCCGATAAATTATGGAATGATTTATCCTCAAAAAGAGCTTTTTTTAATATTGCCATTCAAGGGGAGTATCCTCCCGGATCCATCTTTAAGCCATTAGTGTCACTTTTTGGTTTGGAAAAGGGGTATGTCAGCACTCTTCAAAAGCTGTATTGTGGAGGAAAAATCGACTTAGAAGGACTGACAGGAAAGTATCAATGTTGGGTGTACCCATCGCAACATGGTTGGATTACCATGAAAGAAGCGTTAAAATATTCCTGTGATATCTATTTTTTTGAATTAGCGAGAAAGTTTAAAATCCATCAGTTTTTAGATTTTGCACAGCAGTATGGAGGGATAAGCAATAGAACGGGTATTGACATACCATATGAAGAACCGGGTGAGCTCGGTAATCCTGATTGGAAGAAAAAAAATGTTGGATACGAATGGTTTGAGGGGGATTCGATGAATTTGGGAATTGGTCAGGGATACCTTACTGTAACACCAATTCAAATGGCTACTTTGTATGCCAATATAGCATCTAACGGAAAAACGCCGAACCCTCATTTTTTATTCGATACAAAGGCAGGGAAATCTCCATCATTACAAGTGAAACACATAAATAAGACCTTGATCAAACAAGAATATTACGAGTATATTCATCAAGCTCTCCACGAAGTAACCCTACCTGGCGGAACGGCGCCTCTTCTTTCCAACCCTCGAGTCCCTATTGCAGCCAAAACGGGTACGGCGGAAGATGATCCCGATGATACCGGGAAACCAACGCAAGATCTGTGGTTGGCTGGTTTTGCTCCGTCCGATATCCCTGAAATAGCAGCAGTGGTGATGTTTGAAAAATCCAGGCTTGAATTTGGAGGAGATTTATCCCCCGTGTTCAAAGAAGCTATTTTGTTTTATTTCCAGAACAAAAAACAACATCAGGAGTGATGATTATGCAAACAAACGTGATCCAAGAGGATGATATTCAGTTTAAGGGATGCGCATCCGGTATTTTGATAATCATTAACCAAGATCGAGATTTTGAAAAATTGGTTAAAAAATTAATCCAGAAGCTGAAAAAAGAGAAAAAATTCATCAGTGACATGAACTTATATATAAAAGGGAAAGATAGGTTATTAGACTCAGACGAAACTGGCATGATACGAAAAATGGTCAGAGACAAAACAAAATTTACTATTGTGAACGCTTCTTTTCTGGAAGGAGATACTTCGGAAACCGAAAAGAGTGTCGCGGCGATAGATACCGTTCCCGTTTCACCATCCTTTTTAATCATTAACCATTCTCTTCGTGCGGGTGAAGAGATCAACACCGCTTCGCCGGTACTATTACATGGTGATATCAACCCCGGGGCTCTATTGCAATCGTCAGGCCCAGTCATTGTGACCGGGAAAATCAAAGGAGATGTGATTTTGCAGAATGCAAACGAGGGAGCTTTTATCTACTCTTTCGGTTTGCATCCGAACCGTTTGCTGATCAACAGTTTATCACTTCCCCTTTCACTGTTAACAGAGTCGGATGCGCACAACGCATCTATCCTTTACTGTCATCAAGATGAAATTCAAATTCTACGTTTGAGAGAGGACAAATGGGAGAAACAATTGTAATCACCTCTGGTAAGGGCGGCGTAGGAAAAACTACTATCACTGCGAATCTTGGTATTTCACTTAGCCTGCTTAGCTTTGGTGTGGTAATGGTGGATGCCGATATCGGTCTTCGAAACCTTGATTTGGTTATGGGAGTAGAAAAAAAGGTCAAATACCATATTTTGGATGTCTCGAAAGGATTGTGTACGTTGGATGAAGCTTTGGTAAAAGATACCCGTAGTCAAGCACCGTTATGCTTATTACCCGCCTCTCAATCTCATTTTAAAGAAGATATTCAGAAAGATGATTTTTCTCAATTGATCCACTCTCTTCGAAAACGATTTGAATATGTATTGATTGACTCTCCCGCCGGTATCGAGTATGGTTTTAAAACAGCCATGAGGGAAGCCACTCAAGCTATCGTAGTTGTCAATCCGGAAGTGTCTTCCATACGCGATGCGGATCGAGTGATCAGTCTCCTTGAACAAAAAAAGATCAAACCTATTTATTTAATCATCAATCGAGTGAATGCTGAATTGTTGAAAAAGAAAGAGATAGTAGCGCCGGAAGAAATACAAGAAATTTTAGATATTCCCTTACTGGGAACCATTCCAGAAGACAATTCAGTTCTGATAGCTGCCAACCAAGGAAAACCGTTTGCATATCAACCTCAATCGAAACTAGGCGAGATATTTCTTCATATGGCCAAGCGTCTTACTAATACCGAACCTATGGTTGTTGAGGAATCTGCCAAAACAGAATCCTTGTGGAATAAAGTAAAAAAATCATTTACACTTAAGAAATGAGGTATGGTAATGGCTAGCGGAAAGAAAGCGACTCAAAGACTAAAAAGTGTGATATCAAAAGACAGAGAAGTGCTTTCTTCTGGAAGTATTCGGGTGTTGAAAAGAGAGTTGGGCCATATCATCTCCAAATACCTGGATATTGATAAGAGAAAAATACAAATGACTATTGAAGAGGCAGATCCCGAGCAGTACTGTTTATCTGCCAATTTTCAGAAAAAAACAAAGGATATTGACGAAACGGAATGAATATTATCCATACGGCTGATCTGCACATAGGGATAGAGAACTACGGAAAACAGGATTCAGAAACGCTGATCAATTCACGTTTGTTAGATTTTTTCCGCTCCCTGGATCATATCGTCATGAAAGCCATACAAGACAAAGCGGATTTGTTTCTTATTGCAGGAGATATCTATCACCAAAGAGAACCGAGTATCTACATTCAGAATGAATTTGCAAAACGATTGATCCGCCTTAGTGAAGCTGAAATACCAGTAGCGCTCCTTATTGGCAACCATGACTCTCTTCTGGCATTGAAACGCATCTCCTCCCTACAAATTTTTAAGGAGCTGAAAGTTCCTAATATCTATGTCTTTGATGAGCCAAAATTAATCACAATTCCTACGAAAAGCGGAAATATTCAAGTATTAGGATTGCCATATCTTGAAAAGAATGTATTGAACGAGTACTTTTTGAATTATTCCATTCAAGAACAGACCAAACAAGAGTATGCCTCATTCATTTTTTCAAGACTGATTCAGGACTTTAGCGCACAGCTTGACGCAAAACTGCCTGCTTTGTTAATGTCGCATATCACCTTACGTGAAGCGGTATATCAAAATTGGCGTCCGGCGATGATTGGCAATGAGATTTACATCCAACAAGAAATCTTTAAAAAAATACCATTTCATTATGTTGCTTTAGGGCATATACACAAACCGCAAGTGATAACGGAACCCAATTATCCCGTTATTGCCTATAGCGGAAGTATCGACGCGTTGGATTTTGGAGAAACAGAATTTGAGCATGGTTATTATGAGGTAGAAATCACGGATAAAAAAGCCAAACCGAAATTTCAAAGCATTCCCGGACAAAGAAAGCTGGTTACTATACAAATCGAAGCAAAAGACGAGAATGACTGTATACAAAAGCTTCTTCAGCATCTTGGCAACAATCAACATGAAAAGGATATTGTTAAAATCATCATTGAGTCCGAAGAGAATTTCGACGAACAAAAGTTACGACGAGAGATTTCTCTTTATGTCTATTTTATTGCTTCCTTCAAATATGAACGGAAAAGAATCAACCGGTTGCGGATTCAAGAGCTGAATAATGAGATTACCCCAATAGAATCAATCAAAAAATACATTCATAATGTAGAAGACCCTTTTTTAAAAGAAAATGAGACTGCTATTCTTCATTTAACAGAATCATTATTAACAGAGATCGAATCAGAATGATCCCGCTTTGCCTTAAAATCCAAAATTTTCTATCTTACCGAGAAGAAACCACGATAGATTTGTCTGCCTTTCATGTGGCTGTCATTACCGGATTGAACGGTGCCGGCAAATCATCTTTGCTAGATGCGATCACCTATGCTTTATTCGGTGTTGCCAGAGGTACCAGTCGAAGTGGTGATAACGCAGACAGACTGATTTTTTCTGGGGAAGCTTTTTGTAAGGTCGAACTCGATTTCGAGATGAACGAGCAACTTTATAAGGTGATTCGATCCCGTGACAAAAAACAAGAGCTTACAGAGCTGGAATTTTACATCAACTCGGGTGATAAATGGATCTCTCATATGGGTTCCACCAACAAACTTACCCAGGAAAAAATCTTATCAGTGATCAAAGTGAACTATGACCTGTTTACTTCATCGGTATTTATCATGCAAGGGAAAGCCGATGCTTTTACGCAGAAAGATCCTTCAGAAAGAAAAATGCTGCTAGCTGAAATTCTACAATTGGATATTTATGAAAAATTACGGGAGAAAACCCAAGAAAAAAGAAAGTTTATCCAAAAAGAGATGGATCTTCTTAAGCAGTACATCGATATCAATCAGGAGAAATTATCCCAAAAATCGAGTTTAGAGAGTGATCTGCAAGTCCTTCAAAATCAGATCAAAGAGTACGATAAGCTTTTATCCGAATTGAATAGCAACATGAAAGTCAAGCGTGAGAAAATCAAGAAGATGGAAATCTTGTTAGAAAAAAAGAGAAACCTTCTTGAAAGACTTGCGAGAGAAAATGAAAATAGCACCTCCTTAAATGCTGAGAAGCAAGACTATTTAAAACAAATCGAAGAAGCTCAAAAAATCATTATCATGCAACATGAAATCGAGACTGGTTATCAGAGGTTAATGGCCTATTTCAACAAAGATAAAAAAATGAACGAAGATTTCGAAACCAGAACCCGAATCGAAAAGCGTGTTGCCGAAATTAGAGAAAAAATATTGGAAGAAGAGCACAAACTGAAACTCCAAAAGGTTGAGCTCGAAAAAGAAGAGAGTATCTATTTGTCTGAACGTAGTAACTTGCTTGACATTAACCTTAGCATACAAAAATTACAAAATGAACAGAAAGAATTGGAGAGAACCAAATTTCTGAAAGATGAAACAGAAAAAGTGAAGACAGAAACCCAGATAGAAAAATCTACGCTGGAAAACAAAGTGAATGAAATGAGGACCAGCCTTGTCGGCATTAAATCAAAAAAAGAAGAAATCTCAAAAAAGATCTACTACTTAGAAGGCATTATTCGCGATGAAACACTCATCGATGCACAATTAAAAAAAATTAAAGAGAGCAAAGCTCGTTTGGAAATCTTAAATGATGAGATGAGAAAAGAGCTATCAAAGATAGATATTTACCAGAATCAAATTGATGAAACAAAGAAAATCATCACTGATTTGGATGAAAAATTGGCCATTCTACTCAAAGAAAACAGCACAAAAAGATGCCCATTGTGCGGTACCCCCCTTACTTTGGGAAGAGAGTCTGAATTGGTGTTAAATTATCGCAGAGAGCTGGATCAGAAAAAAGAGTCCATTCAGCTGAATCTTCAAAAGAGTCTGGAAGTAAAAAATCTGATCGAGAATCTTACAAAGAAGAAGAAACAGATGGAAGAAGACGCTCTTCTTGAGAATGAATTTACCGAAAAGAAAACGGTATTGCTATCTGCTAAGGCACAGATTCGCTCTCTAAATGACGAAATATACTCGCTTAAAGTCAATGAATCACAATTGGTGAGTGGGATCCAACGATTAAATGAGAAAATTGACTATTTGAAAACGCAAATCCGTACATTGGATAAGAAATATACCGAATACTGCTTGAAGGTTAGTACCGAAGCAAATGTGCTGCGCGCACTCGGAGAGTTACACGCTCAATTGGGAAAAGCTATCGAAGCCGAACAAAAAATCCCCTTAATTACTGCTGCATTAATGAAAATCAATCGTACTCTCGAAACAAAAAAGTACTGTGTAGAAATTCGCCAAACCTTAGAAGAGCTGGAAAAAGACTTATTTGATATTACCTACGATCCGGTCCTGCACAAAGAAATCAAAAAGAACATTGATAATTTTCAGTATTTTGAAAGCGAGAAAAAACTGCTCAGTGAAAAAATCAATCAAAAACAGTTATTGACTACTGCGATCAATAAGATTAATGAGAAGATCATCAATTCAAATCAAGAGATCACACGCTTGCAAGACGAGTTGAATCAGATCACGGTTGATGACAATGAATTAGATAAGATCCAAGATGAGATAGCCCGAGCCAATGCTCTGATCGAGACAAAAAAAGAAGAAAGAGAACAGTTGGTCATCAATCATGCGAAACTGAATCAAAATCTTGCCAATTTTAAAGCTTTAGATGTTGAATTAGCTCAGAAAATAAAGGAGAATGAAGCATTAGGGTATGAAGAAAAGCTGCTTCAAAAATCCAGTGAGATATTTAGCAAAAACGGTATTCCTGCTTTTATTATTGAAAACGCCTTGCCTGAAATCGAGATTAAAGCAAACTCGATATTGGATATCATTTCTGACGGAAAACTCCAGGTTTTCTTTAAAGTCTTTTCTGTCAACAAAAAAGGGATATCTCGTGAAACTCTCGATATTGAGATATCGAACGAAGGAAATGTCAGAACCTATGAATTGTTTAGCGGTGGTGAAAAATTTAAGGTAGATATCGCCATTCGTATTGCTATATCCTATATTTTAGCCAATCATTCCGGCGTGGAACTATCTGTTTTATTCATCGATGAAGGCTTCGGAACACAGGATAATGAAAGCGTGCTTCGTTTTGTAGAGTGCATCAATCGAATCAAGGACGATTTCAAGAAAATCGTGGTCATCACTCATATGGAAGAATTAAAAGACTACTTCGAAAACAATATACACATAGTCAAGATGAACGATGTATCCAGAATCACACTACATTAATAATTTAAAAACGTATAAATTTCTAAAAGTTCAATTTAAGACATTCAATTTGACAAAAAAAGAAATTTGTATTACATTGAGGCGGATTGTTCTATTTTTATAAATTTATGAAGGAGATATTTTTTGAAAGCGAAAAACATCGTAATTAATTCAAAAAGATGTAAGCGATGCGGATTGTGCGTGACCATCTGTCCTAAACATGTTTACTCTCAAAATGAAGCAGATGAAGTGGTGATTGATCATCTCGATCAATGTATCGTTTGCATGATGTGTCAGAATGTGTGCCCTGATTTTGCAATCGAGGTAGAAAAAGAAAATGAATAAAACAGTAGATATCATACAAGGTGCGGAAGCTTGCGCAAAAGGTGCGATAAAGGCGGGTCTTTCTTTTTTCGCAGGATATCCTATCACACCATCAACAGAAATTGCAGAGATGTTATCTGTCTTGCTAACCAAGGAAAAGAAAGTTTTTATGCAGATGGAAGACGAAATTGCTAGTATAGTTAGCATAGTAGGAGCCTCCCTTGCAGGAGCTAAGGCGATGACTGCCACTTCTGGTCCAGGCTTTTCTTTAATGCAAGAAGGAATTGGTTACGCTTGTATGACGGAGGCTCCCATTGTCATATGCAATGTCATGAGAGGAGGACCTTCCACTGGCGACCCTACAAAGGGATCCCAGGGAGATGTCATGCAAGCACGTTGGGGTACGCATGGTGACCATGCTATGATCGTGTTATGTCCTGATTCCGTTGAGGAGATGTACTATCAAACTATCAATGCATTTAATCTGGCGGAAAAGTATAGAAACCCCGTTATTTTATTAACCGATGAGACCATTACTCACATGCGAGAAAAGGTCACCATCGATTTTGATCAACCGGTTACTTTAGTTGAAAGAAAAAGGCCTGTCATCACAACGGATAAGCCATATTTGCCATATGGAACTTTCGATGACGAAGTATCGATAATAGGAAATCTCGGTGATGGGTATGGCACTAGCATAACCGGCATGACTCATAAGGAGGATGGCTTTCAATCCCCCATCCCCAAAATCGGCGAACCTTTGATTAAGCGGTTAAGCAGAAAAATCGAGAAACATGCCGATGAGCTGTTTGAAATAGAACAAATCAATCCGACTGCAAAAACGCTTATTATCACATATGGCGCGACCAGCAGAACGGCCAAGTCTATTATCCACCATGGTCGAGACGATATAGGATTGATTCGATTAAAAACCCTTTTTCCTCTATCCGACGAAACTCTGATCCAAGCTACTAAGAATGCAGATAGGATCATCGTTGCAGAAATGAACCTCGGACAAATATACCTAGAAACGAAGCGTGCATTAGCTTGCACAAGCAAACCAATCGAGCTTCTGTCGAAAGTTGGTGGCGCTTTGATAACACCAAATGAGATGCTTCAATATATCGAAGGGGTGAAGTAGATGAAAGGCGAAAAATTTATCAATCCATCAAGAATACCATCCATTTGGTGTCCTGGTTGCGGAAATGGTATTATTTTACATAGCGTATTAACCGCGGTTGAGGAGCTGAACTATTCCAAAGAGGATATCATTTTTGTGTCGGGTATCGGTTGTTCTTCACGATCTTCCACTTATACGGTATTTGACAACATACATACATTGCATGGAAGAGCTATTCCTATCGCCACAGCCGTTAAATTAGTCCGTCCAGAGAAAAAAGTAATCGTGATGACAGGCGATGGTGATTCACTGGCGATTGGCGGTAACCATATCATTCATGCTGCCAGGCGAAACATAGATCTAACGGTCATTATTTTTAATAATTCGATCTATGGGATGACCGGTGGTCAGTTTTCACCGTTGACACCTTCTGGGAAAAGAGCTACCACTTCTCAGTTTGGCAATATCGAGAATCAGTTTGATGCGATGAAGCTGCTAAAAGGTGCTGGCGCTACTTATCTTGCGAGGATCGGAACATATTTCTTTACACAGATGACCAAGTACATCAAAACAGCGCTTCAACACGATGGATTCGGCGTAGTAGAGGCAATCACGCAATGCCCTGTCTATTATGGAAGGTTGAATAAAATGGCGACTCCTTCCGATATGTTGTTGTGGCAAAAAGACAATTTAGTATTTAAAGATCGGATATCTCAAGAAAAACAAGAAGGAATGGACGAAAAGCTTTTGATTGGCGAATTTGCCAATGAGAACACACCATCCTATCTTCAAAAGCGAAAAGCTCTACTAGAAAGGATTTAATGAAATGAAGCTTGAAATAAGATTTTCCGGTTCGGGTGGGCAAGGATTGATTACCGCTGCCAGAGTGATAGCTAAATGCGCGGTATTGGACAATAATAATGCTTTACAAAGTCAGACATATGGTGCGGAAGCCAGAGGCGGAGCGACGAAAAGCGAAGTAATTATCAGTTCGGAGAAAATTTTTTTTCCGGAAGTATTGAGCCCTGATATTGTTCTAGTCACAACACAAGAAGCTTATCTCAAGTATGGGAAAAAAATGGACAGATCTGGACTGGTTGTGATTGATTCTTTTACAGTGAAAGATTTTTCAGAACAGGAAAGCTGGAAAGTGATAGCTTTACCGTTTACGGGTTTTGCAGAGCGAGAGTTTCATCTAAAGATTTTAATGAATATGATGATTTCCGGTTTTTTAGTTGGCTTATTACACCCAATTTTAACTATTGAATCTTTTAAAAAATCCTTAGAAGATTTTTTTACTGATGACAAACTCAGGAAAAACTGCCTAGCTTCTCAATTCGGTTTTGATCTGGCCAAACAGAAAAATCTACATTTTTCATGAAAAACAGAATTATTACCTTAATCTCAGCTGTCTTTATCCTGTTCATTGGAAGCTTATTTACTAGCTGTCGAAGCACTGAACAAGCACCTGGTTCGATACCGCTACCAACAGAAAAGCCAACAGCAGAAAACCAGGATGAGTATGTAATGTATACCGGGCAGTATGAAGAATTGAAAGATAGTGTTGAAAAACAATCGATCGTTGTCTGGGAAAAAGATAGCAAGTTTTGGTTGCGGTATAAGGAAAAGGATTATGAGATACAGAGAATGGAACAGCACCAATTTTTATTTGCATCAAATCGTATACTGGATTCTAATTCTGTAATTTTCGCAGGGATACAAGAAAATAGAGCAACGGTGTGTAAAATAGGCACCTATCTTTTTTCAAGAGTGTTTTCGACCGTTGACACGATTCCAATTCTTCCAAAAGGAGCAGTCCAATCCGCTATAAAAGCCAACCGATCACAGGCAGTCAATCTTCCCTCCAAAGAAAAGACCTTAATTTCCTTACTTTCTCTGCAACCTTCTATTCAGCACAGCATAAGACTTGCTAATAGCAACAATCCCTTGCATGAAGCTCTTATTGCTTTTAAAAAACCATATCTTGCGGAAGAACCCGCGAAAGCGTTGGCAAAAGTGGAAGAATCACTTCAACAGGAAGGATTATCGTTAGTCATATATCAAGCGTACTTACCTTTATATGTAGAACAAACTTATTATCAGCTCGTTTTGTCTATGAATATAGAGAAGGCTTTTCATGAGACATACAAAAAAAATCTTTTTAGCACGGGATGTGCGGTTGATGTTGGATTGTTTGACCAGAAAGCCCAACAATTTATCGATATGGGATCCCATTATCTTGATGATACAAATGAATCCATGCTGACTTATTTCGGAGGAACTTCTCTGCAGCGTTATTATAGACAACTGCTTCATGCTCTGATGTACAAAAACGGTTTTAAACCTTATTCATCTTATTGGTGGGGCTACCTATATCAAACCAACGATCCGATGCCTTCTATGCAACAAGAGATAGCGGAGGAGTTGCCTTCATCATGATTCAGGACTCTCATCAGTTTTATCAAAAACGTCTGGCTATTTCTGTGGAAGAAATCAATAGAATCGAGCAGCTTATTTTGCTGATACAAAGGCTAGACTCTAATTTTCAGCCTGATACTTATTTTATCAGTGATTATCTGATCGGCGAGGAAAGAGAGTGGAAGCATCTCTATTTTTTTTCCATACAGAAAATGTGGATTGCGCACAAATTTCAATCGGTAGTAGAGTTGGAGTCAATCCCTTTTGTCAATCAAGATACCTATCCGGTACAAATCTCTGCAAAATCCTTTGATATGGTGACCTACAACGAAAAATCACGTTTTTCCGCCACCATACAGGTTGAGAAGAATCAAATCGAGCTGAAAGCTACGCAAGCTAATTGTATGGTGCTGTTGGATGTGTTAAGACGCTTTTTTATCCAGCGGAATGTAGTCTGAGATAAACTCAATGAGCTTTCTGTTCACCATTCTGGTGATAGCTATCAGTTTAGGTTTGGATGCTTTCTCTGTAGCATTGGCTTTTGGGATGTGCCAAACGGATTATTGCACTCAAGAATCAAAAATCCGTCTCTCTCTTTCATTTGGTTTCTTTCAATTCATTATGCCATTACTTGGATATTGGGTTGGCTTTTCTTTAACGGAATTGGTTGATAAGTGGGATCATTGGCTTGTCTTTTTTGCTCTATCAACCATTGGCATTAAGATGATATGGGACACGTTTGAAACGGAAGAAATCCCGAAGAAAAAAACTGATATCAGTCGAGGATGGCCTTTGTTGATCGCCTCTGTTGCTACTAGTATCGATGCCTTAGCTGTCGGTTTTTCCTTTGCTTTTTTACGATATGAAGTACTGTCTTCCTCCCTTTTGATTGGCGTAACAGCATTTTTTATGTCTTACATAGGTTCGCAAATGGGACACAAAATAGGAAAGCGTTTTTTTTCGAAACCGGAATGGATTGGAGGAATTGCGTTAGTGCTGTTAGGAGTCAGATTTCTACTCGATGGATTGGGTGTGTTGTAAAATCCACTTCTCAAAATGAATCCAAAAAGAATCAATTTTCTTGAGAGTTCTCTCATCGGTGATCTTCTGGTTAGCAAATAAGGATTCTGCTTTAGGCAGGATTACTTCGGGAGTATTCATTACATGCATCCCCAAAGCATGCAATACTTGACGCAAATGAAGCTGTGATCGAACCGTTCCGAAATAGCTGATGGAAGTACCAACGATTGCTCCTGGTTTATTTGTATAGGGTATATCAGTCGGAGGCCGTGATGTCCAGTCTAGAGAGTTTTTTAGTACACCAGGTATCGAATAGTTGTATTCCGGCGTAACAATCAGAATGCCATCTGCTTCTCTAATTTTGTTCTTTAAAAGAGTTACCGATTCCGGATAAGATATTTCTTCTACATCCCCGTTATATAGTGGGATAGTTTCGATAGAACCTTCTTCGCAACGAATAGATGGCGGTTTGCGATCAATCATTGTACTATACAACAACCGGTTCCATGAGTTTTTTCGTAAGCTTCCGATAATGGCAAGAATTGAAATACTTTGTTTCATATTTTCCCTCCTTACATGTAATTTATTACCGTTTTTTATGGTTGCATAACGGTATCGGTTCCTTTGTATTTTGTTGCTATTACAATGATACAATATTTCCACCTTTTCAGGAAACAAATTAATATTTCAATTTCTACCTTATCTTTTTCATTTCTATTTCCGCTATGTATCCTTTACAGCTATCCTTTTTACTTTGGGGACTGTCCCCAAAGTAAAAAAAGGGGTAAAAAAAAGAAAAAATGGTATAGTACATTACAAATTACTATGAAAGGAAATTTACAATGAAGAACAAGTGGATACCATTATTTGCTTTTATTGCTGTTTTTATCGTGAATGTACTGGCTACTATCGGTAAAATTAATCATACCACACCCGGAAGCATTTCCAACCAGTACCCAATCATGTTTACGCCTGCTGGTTATGCTTTTTCCATCTGGAGTTTGATTTACTTGTTACTACTTATTCTTTTTGTTTGGTCTGTCTTCGATAACACCAAGTTTACGAAAGCTGCAGTTTACCGAAGCAATACATTTGTGATCAGTTGTTTTTTTAATATAGCTTGGATTTTTGCTTGGCACTATAAGGTAATCTGGTTATCATGGATTTTCATTGTTTGTTTATTGATTTCTCTTGCAATCTTAAATTTAGAAATACAAAGAAATAGGCTTAGTGAGAAATCTTGGATAGAAAATTGGTTGGGAGTCTTTCCATTTCAAATCTATTTCGGCTGGATTATTGTAGCAACGATTGCTAATACTTGTATTTTATTGTATAGTTTCGGTTTTAAATCATCTTTCTTGGGTATTGGTGCAGAAATCTGGACTGTTATCTTGATTTTGATAGCTTATATATTGACATGGTGGATAACATTTGTTAAGCAATTCAAAGCAATAGGGTATGTATTTATTTGGGCTGTACTAGCCATTGCAGTTAAAAATTACCAATGGAAAATGGCAGGGGCTGAAATAACACAATTTGCTTCCAAAGGGAACTTATTAATCATTATCTTTGCATTGATCACTATTATGTTAATGATAAAAAGCTACATGGATCAACTTTTCGGTATGAAATGTACTTGTGAATCGTTAGAGTTAAAAGAATCAAAATCAGAAAAAAAAGGGAAAAAGAGATAAGTTAATTCAGCTTTGTTCCATAAAAAAAAGGGCAGGAGATTCATACTCCTGCCCTTTTTTTTATGGAATGATTTATTGAGCGTTGGCTAATTTCTGATAAGCTGCCAGTCTGTCCTTCGCATCCTGTTCCGCTTTATCAAACAACGCTTGTGCATGTTCTGGGAATGTGGTTAGTAAAGAGGTGTATCGAACTTCTGATTTAAGAAAATCCTGAAATGAAGCTGTTGGCGGCTTAGAATCCAACATGAAAGGATTCTTTCCTTCTTTCTTGAGAAGCGGGTTGTATCGATAAAGGTGCCAGTAACCGGACTCTACGGCTCGTTTTTCCTGATCTTGTGTTTTTCCCATTCCATTCTTTAATCCATGATTGATACATGGTGAATAGGCAATAATCAGAGAAGGGCCGTTATAAGCTTCTGCTTCAAGCAGGGCTTTCAAGTATTGACTTTTATCAGCACCCATCGCAACTTGTGCTACATAGACATAACCATACGATATCGCCATCATACCAAGGTCTTTTTTCTTGGTCTTTTTACCAGAAGCGGCAAACTTAGCTACTGCGGCAGTAGGAGTGGATTTGGAAGACTGCCCTCCCGTATTAGAGTAAACTTCGGTGTCATAAACGATGACATTGATATCCTCTCCGCTGGCTAATACGTGGTCTAATCCTCCGTAACCGATATCGTAAGCCCAACCGTCGCCACCGAATACCCAAACTGATTTTTTTACAAGATGTTTTTGATTAACAGCGATCTGCTCTAATAATTGATCAGCTTCAGCATGTCCGGTTTTGATTCCTAGGAAACGTTTCAAATTCTCTGCTACTTGAAACGTGTTATTCCCATTGTTCTTGTTTTCTACCCATTGAGTCAATGCACTTTTTAAGTCTTCCTGCAGGGGCATTTGAAGTAATTGATGACAGTACATCTCGATTTTGTCTCGAATCTGTACGGTCCCTAACAGCATGCCAAGACCATATTCCGCATTATCCTCGAATAGTGAGTTTGCCCATGCTGGTCCTCTGCCTGCATCGTTTTTGCAATAAGGCATCGAGGGAGCGGAAGCGCCCCAAATAGAGGAGCATCCGGTGGCATTGGCGATAAGCATACGGTCGCCGAATAACTGAGTAATCAGTTTTGTATAAGGTGTTTCACCGCAACCGGCACAAGCACCTGAAAATTCGAAGAGCGGTTTTGAAAATTGGCTATTTTTGAGGGTGGTGAGAGGAAGAATATTCTTTTTTTCAGGTAACGCGATTAAATAGTTCCAGTGATCACTTTCTGTCATTTGGGTTTCTAAAGGCTTCATGATAAGAGCTTTTTCTTTGGATGGGCAAATATCAGCACAATTTCCGCAACCGGTACAGTCAAGCACACTGACCTGGATCTTGAAATTAAATTCTTCCAGTCCTTTTCCTATCGCTTTAAGCGAAGAAAGCGTGGAAGGGGCATTTTTGACTTCATTCCCGGTTAATAAAAATGGTCGAATGGCTGCATGAGGACACACAAATGAGCATTGGTTGCATTGGATACACTTGTCTTTCTGCCATTCCGGTACCGTGACTGCTATACCTCTTTTTTCGTAAGCAGAGGTGCCTAATGGAAACTCACCATTCTCCCGACTTTTAAAGACACTCACAGGCAAAGTGTCTCCCTTCTGTTTAGTCATTGGAATCAAAATTTGGTCAATAAACTCAGGATTCTTGGAAGGTTGAAAGGAGCAAGTACAGTCTTCTTGTATGTTGTTCCAAGAGGAGGGAACATTTACCTTGTGAAGGTTTTCAATTCCTTTTTCAATGGCTTTGAAATTCATTTCAATAATCTTCTCGCCTTTTTTGCCATAGGTATGTTCCACGGCTTCTTTCATGTACTCGATCGCTTTTTCAATCGGTATAACTTTGGAGAGTTTAAAGAAAGCAGATTGCATGATCATGTTGATACGTCCGCCAAGACCGATCCCGATTGCGATATCGGTCGCATTGATGGTATAAAAATCGATTTGATGAGAGGCAATGTATTTCTTCATGGAAGAGGGAAGGTTTTGTTCTAGTTCCGAATCGGACCATTGAGTATTTAACAAGAAAGTTCCTTTTGGTTTTAATCCGCATAATAAATCATACTGATTGACATACGCTTGATTATGACAAGCGACAAAATCTGCTTCATCAATCAGATAGACTGACTTGATCGGTTTGTCACCAAAGCGTAAATGGGAAACAGTAACCCCGCCGGATTTCTTGGAATCATAGGCAAAATACCCCTGTGCGTATTTGTCTGTTTTGTCGCCGATGATTTTAATGGAATTCTTGTTAGCACCGACAGTTCCGTCAGAGCCTAATCCCCAGAACTTGCAACGTATAGTACCTTCCGGAGCGGCATTAATTTTTTCTTTTTCTTCCAGGGAGAGATGGGTAACATCGTCGACAATGCCGATCGTGAAGGGATGTTTCGGTGTGTTTGACGCAAGATTGTCGAATACTGCTTTGATTTGGGAAGGGGTGGTATCTTTTGAGCCGAGACCATATCTGCCGCCAATGATCACTGGAGCGTTTGGTCGGTTATAGAAAAGGTTACGGATGTCAAGAAACAGGGGTTCTCCTAATGCGCCTGGCTCTTTGCTGCGATCAAGCACCGCTATTTTTTTAACTGATTTTGGTACAACCGGGAAGAAATACTTAGGAGAGAAGGGTCTGTAAAGGTGAATTTTGATTAAACCATATTTGTTGCCTTTTTGATTCAGATAATCGATTGTTTCTTCGATGGTTTCTGTTACGGAACCCATTGCGATGATAATGTTCTCTGCTTCGGGGTGACCATAATAAACGTAAGGTTTGTAATCACGTCCGGTTAATCGGCTTATTTCTTGCATATAACCGGCTACCACATCCGGAATAGCATCGTAAAAAGGATTCGAAGATTCCTTGGCTTGGAAAAAGATATCCGGATTCTGCGCAGAACCCATCATTTTTGGGGTTTCCGGATTAAGTGCATGATCTCTATAGGATTGGAGTGCTTTCTGGTCGATTAATCCCTTCAGATCATCATAAGAAAGTACTTCAATTTTCTGTACTTCACTTGAAGTTCTGAAGCCATCAAAGAAATGAAGAAATGGTACTCTCCCTTTTATTGCAGATAAATGAGCTACACCTGCTAAGTCCATCACTTCTTGAACTCCTCCCGATGCCAATAACGCAAAACCTGTTTGCCTAGCAGCCATCACATCAGAGTGGTCTCCGAAAATGGAGAGCGCATGAGCCGCTATTGCTCTGGCTGAGACATGAAACACGCCTGGCAGTAGTTCCCCTGCTATTTTGTACATGTTGGGAACCATGAGCAGAAGACCTTGAGAAGCGGTGAATGTTGTGGTAAGAGCACCGGTCATCAACGAACCGTGAACTGCTCCAGCAGCGCCTCCTTCTGACTGAAGTTCCATCACCCTTACCGGTTGACCAAAAATGTTCTTCAACCCATTAGCTGACCACTCATCAACCAATTCAGCCATAAGTGAGGAAGGAGTGATAGGAAATATGGCAGCTACTTCTGTAAAAGCATAAGCTACGTGAGCAGCTGCTGTATTCCCATCCATTGTTTTCATTGTTTTTGCCATCGTTAACTTCCTTTTAAATAAGTAATCTTAATATCTTATCACGCTATATTTATACTTTTGAATCGTGATGAAATCAAATAAAGGTTTGAAAATGGAAAAATCGGTTGTACAATTTCATAGCATTCGGAATTCTCAAAAAAAGGAAAATGTATGCAATTTGATGTGATTTCAGCTATACATAACCGTATATCGACAAAAGAGTATCTCGGAACTCCTCTTAAGGATTCGAAAAGAGATTTATTAGAGCAGTTTATTGCTCAAGTGGGAAGTGGTCCGTTTCATTCCAAAACCAAATTTTACCTGACAGATATAGCCGAAATGCCAAGTAGAGAGATCAATCAACTCCATTTGCCAAAAGACATTAAGCATGCTTTTACCTTTATTATCGGTACGGTTATGACATCTGAAGAATACAATTTAGAAGATTACGGGTATGTGTTTGAGAGCATCATTCTGTTTGCGACTTCTTTACAACTCGGAACAGCGTGGTTAGCATCAAAAATCAACCGAAACCGGTTTGCGGAATTGGTGAAAGCAAAAGATTTCGAACTCATTCCTTGCATTTCACCTGTAGGATTACCTGCTGGTTACCTGCAAAAAGAGTATACCCTATACCATGGTCATGAATGGCTTGATTTTACAACCAGAAAACCAAGCCAATCTTTATTTTTTGAGTGGAATTTTGCTAATCCGATCCATTTTGATCAAAATGATAAGTATCAGTATGCCTTGGAAATGGTACGTCTCGGACCCTCCATACAGAATAAACAACCTTGGCGAATTGTACACGATCCGATTTCTCATGCGTTCCATTTTTATATAGAACACTCATTACCCGAACTATATTTATCACAATATGAACAGGTAATAGATCTTCAAAGAGTAGATATGGGTGTGGCAATGTACCATTTTGAACACACTTTACAGCATTTTGCCATAGAAGGGAAATGGCGTATCATAGATCCGAATTATCCGTTACCTAATCGAAATACAGAGTACGTAGCTACCTGGATTCCTTAAGCTCCTCTAATCGTTTATTCAGCTTTTTCTCTGTCTCTTCTTTTTCGATTTCCAACAGGTGCCACTGATCATAAAAGGAGGGTAAGGATTCCTTCTTTTCGATGATAGCTTGCTTGATGCGTTTCACTTCCAAACCGTCTTTGAAAACCTCTTCCTGACAAAGCTGATTTTCAAGTACTTGAATCTCTTTTTCTGTCGTTTCAATTACTTTTTCGAGTGTTTCTATTTTATGATTCATCGCACCTAGTACCGCTCTGTTTTCAGCTTCTATCCTTTTTTGATCCTTTAAGGAGAAACCAGATTTGAGTGAGTTTCCGGTTTCGACCGATCGGTTAGCTAGTGTAGATTGATTTTCACCAGATGTGGACAACATCTCTTTTCGTTTACGAACGAAGTAGGAGTAATTGCCTGCATAAGTAAATAAATGCTGGTTTCTAATCTCAACCACTTTTGTAATGATCTCGTCTAGGAAAGATCTGTCGTGAGAGATGATGATCAGTGTGCCGTTATATTCTTTCAGCGCATCAAGAAAAATCTGTTTTGTGTCCAGGTCAAGATGATTAGTAGGCTCGTCTAGAATCAATAGATTATAGGGTTCCATCAGTAATTTGCATAGAATTAAACGGGATTTCTCACCTCCCGATAGCATCGTAATTTTCCTGGATAAATCGTCCTGATGAAATAAAAACGCACCAAGTAAATTCTTTCTTTCTTGATCGTTGAACTCACTCTCTATCTCACTAATTTCTTCCCAAATAGTGTGATGATAAGTTAAATTTTGAAAGGACTCTTGCGCAAAAAAACCCATTTTAACTTGAGAACCTATCTCAATCAAACCGTCAGTAGGAGCCTCTGATAAGCTAATCAATCTGGCAAAAGTAGATTTACCAGCACCGTTCACACCTACTACCGCAACCTTTTCTCCCCGGTTGACAGTTAAGGAGACATTAGATAGTACTTCCAGATCTTCATACTGCTTTGTTACATTTTCTACTCGAAGAACATCCAATGCATGCGTGTTAATCTTGCAGAACCGAAAGTGAACTGATTTGGTTTTTTCAGGTATGACGATTCTTTCCATTTTGTCTAGTTTTTTGATACGACTTTGTGCTAATGAGGCTTTATTTGCTTTATATCGGAATCGTTCGATCAGTTCTTCTTCTTTTTTGATCATCCGTTGCTGCAATTTATATTGAAGCAGTAATTGTTCCTCTTTTTCTACCTTATAGGCTTGGTAAGAGGAGTATTTACCATGAAAAACTTTGATTTCCTGTCTTTCAATTTCCAACAAATGATCGGCGAGTTTCTCTAGAAAATAGGTATCATGAGAGATTGTCAGAACAATGTTATCTTCGCTTAGTAAAAACTCTTCCAGCCACTCCATGCTTTCCGTATCAAGATGGTTTGTTGGTTCATCCAATAATAAAATATCAGGTTTTTGAAGTAACAATAACGCGAGGTGGATTCTCATTTTCCATCCACCAGAAAAATCAAGACAGTTTTTTTTGGGATCGTTTAGTTTAAAGCCAAGCCCGGATAGTACTTTTTTTGCTTTTGCTTCAAAACTGTATCCTTCCAATTTTTCATATTGAAGCTGTAATGAGTGCTGTTGAGCGATTAATTTTCGTAAAGTCTCTTCATCATCTGTCACTTGTATGGCGTCAGATATCTGATGCAACTTGGTTTCTACTATTTCTACTCCGCAATAGGTTTTTAGATAGGAGAGTAGTGATTGGTCAGGAAGTGCTATCAAATCTTGAGGAAGATATCCAATGCGGTTATGGTTGGAAAATTGGATATTACCGGTTTTTAAACAGATTTCACCAAGAATAGACCGGAATAAAGAGGTTTTACCGGTGCCATTTTTACCGATAATACCCCATTTGGATTGATCTGGTATTCGGAAAGTGGCAGGCTGGAATAAAAGACGATCTCCAAATTCGATGGAGATATTGTCAAAATAAATCATGATTATGGTTAGATCAAATCAAAGGCTGGCAGCTTCCTACTCTCCCAGCAGCTTTCGCACACTAGTACCATCGGCCTTTACGGGCTTAACTGCCGTGTTCGGAATGGGAACGGGTGTGGCCCCGTAGGTATCGCCACCAGCCAATCATAAACCTTTGTTTGTTTTTCAAGCAACGAAACAAGGAAGCGAATTGTTTGGTCATCCGTGGATGAATCCAACATCATGAAGAAAACCTCGAACGATTAGTACCAGTCACCTGCGTGCCTCTCAGCACTTCCAGCCCTGGCCTATCAAACTGGTAGTCTACCAGTGTTCTTACCCCACGAGGGGTGGGATATCTCATCTTGAGGGGGACTTCATACTTAGATGCTTTCAGTATTTATTCCTTGAGACACAGCTACCCGGCTCGTATTACTGGCGTAATAACCGGTACACTGGCGGTCTCCTCACTCCGATCCTCTCGTACTAGGAGTGAACCCACTCAAATATCCTGCGCTTGCAGAGGATAAGGACCGAACTGTCTCACGACGTTCTGAACCCAGCTCGCGTGCCGCTTTAATGGACGAACAGTCCAACCCTTGGAACCTGCTTCAGCTCCAGGATGCGACGAGCCGACATCGAGGTGCCAAGCCCTCCCGTCGATGTGGACTCTTGGGAAGGATAAGCCTGTTATCCCCGAGGTAGCTTTTATCCGTTGAGCGATGACCCTTCCATACGGTGTCACCGGATCACTAAGGCCTACTTTCGTATCTGCTTGACGTGTCCGTCTAGGCAGTTAAGCTCCCTTATACCTTTGCGCTCTTCGCGTGATTTCCAAACACGCTGAGGGAACCTTTGCACGCCTCCGTTACTCTTTAGGAGGCGACCGCCCCAGTCAAACTACCCGCCTGACACTGTCCGTCTGCTTGATTCAAAGCTAGACGTTAGAATCCTATTCGTTTAAGGGTGGTATCCCAAGGTTGACTCCACGGAACCTGACGATCCCGCTTCCAAGTCTCCCACCTATCCTGTACATAAACGAACAGAATGCAATATCAAGTTATAGTAAAGCTCTACGGGGTCTTTCCGTCCTTCTGCAAGTAACCCGCATCTTCACGGGCACTGCTATTTCACCGAATCTCTCGTCGAGACAGCGTTCAGGTAGTTACGCTTTTCATGCGCGTCGGAACTTACCCGACAAGGTATTTCGCTACCTTAGGACCGTTATAGTTACGGCCGCCGTTCACTGGGGCTTAGATTCAGAGCTTCGGGATTGCTCCCTGACCCCTCCTCGTAACCTTCCAGCACTGGGCAAGCGTCGGCTCCTATACATCGTCTTACGACTTAGCAGAAACCTGTGTTTTTGTTAAACAGTCCCCTGAACCAATTTATTGCAGCCTGCTCTTCCGAGCGAGGCACCCCTTGTCCCGAAGTTACGGGGTTATTTTGCCGAGTTCCTTAACGAGAGTTCTTTCGTACACCTTAGGAGGTTACCTCCTTGTCTACCTGTGTTGGACTGCGGTACGGTCACGGGGTAACTGGCTAGAAGATTTTCTCGGGAGCATGAAATCGGGTGCTTCGTCTTGCGACTCCCCGTCACGCCTTGGGTTGATGAAGCGTGGATTTACCTGCGCTTCGCCCTTGACGCTTGGACCGGGACAACCGACGCCCGGCACACCTTATCCTTCTCCACCCCTCCATCGCTCATAACGCGACCACGTGGTACAGGAATATTAACCTGTTGGCCATTATCTACGCCTTTCGGCCTCGACTTAGGACCGACTAACCCTGGGCGGACAAGCCTTCCCCAGGAAACCTTAGACTTCCGGTGACAGAGATTCTCACTCTGTTTTTCGCTACTCAAGCCGGGATTCTCACTTCCTGCCTCTCCAGCACTCCTTACGGTATACCTTCACTGATGCAGGAACGCTCTCCTACCGCTTCCCTTACGGAAAGCCCGCTGCTTCGGTTGAATGCTTAGTCCCGAACATTTACGGCGCAAGATCACTAGACCAGTGAGCTGTTACGCACTCTTTAAATGATGGCTGCTTCTGAGCCAACATCCTGGCTGTATAAGTAATACTCACTTCCTTGATTTACACTGAGCATTCATTAGGGACCTTAGCAGGCGATCTGGGCTGTTTCCCTTTTGACTACGGATCTTATTACTCGCAGTCTCACTTCCGGACTCTGGTCGATCGGCATTCGGAGTTTGATAAGGTTTGGTAACCTGGTGGGGCTCCTAGCCTTTTCAGTGCTCTACCTCCGATCGAGAACGTCCGAAGCTGCACCTAAATGCATTTCGGAGAGAACCAGCTATCTCCGGGTTCGATTGGAATTTCTCCCCTACTCACAGTTCATCTCATAAGTTTTCACCCTTAAAGAGTTCGGGCCTCCACGGAGGCTTAATTCCGCTTCACCCTGACCATGAGTAGATCACCCGGTTTCGGGTCTGTATGAAGGAACTGATGCCCTATTCAGACTTGCTTTCGCTGCGGCTTCGTGGCTGTCCACTTAACCTGGCTCCTTTCAAACAACTCCCCGGCTCATTCTTCAATAGGCAAGCCATGACACGGGCATTGCTGCCATCGTGCTCTGACCGATTGTAGGCATCATGGTTTCAGATTCTATTTCACTCCCCTTCCGGGGTTCTTTTCACCTTTCCCTCACGGTACTATGTTCGCTATCGGTTCATGGAGTATTTAGCCTTAGAGGATGGGTCCTCTGGCTTCCCACAGAGTGGCATGTTCCGTGGTACTCAGGAGCAGCGGATGAGGAGGGCTTTCGTTTCGAATACGAGGCTTTCACTCTCTTTGGCCGTCTTTTCCAAGACATTCTTCTACCAAAGTCTCTCTCATGAGGGGGGCAGCCCCCTCGTCGCTGTCCTACAACCCCGCCAGTGCAACGCGCTGCGCTTGACACACTGTCGGTTTAGGCTATTCCCTTTTCGCTCACCACTACTTAGGGAATCGTGTTTACTTTCTTTTCCTGGAGTTACTAAGATGTTTCAGTTCGCTCCGTTCCCCTCCCGATCCTATGAATTCAGATCGGGATGATCCGCTTGTGACGGACCGGGTTTCCCCATTCGGAGATCTCCGGATCTAAGGATGTTTGCTCCTCCCCGAAGACTATCGCAGGCTTACTGCGTCCTTCATCGGCTCCTATGACCAAGGCATTCACCATGTGCCCTTATTATTTTCTTCTCTGATGTACGATATCCAATTTTAAAAAATGGACGGATTCATCTATTACACTAATGTCCTTAAACTCGCTTCCTTATTCAGTTGTCAAGGTAGTAGGCCCTTACCCTCGGGTCGGCCGGCTGGCCGATGGGGGCAGGCGCCAGACCCATTCACAGATAATACAAATGGGTTTTCGTGTCCTGCACTACGCTTCATGAAGAATGTGAAAGGAAAAACGCTATGACTGTACGTTTCATTTTGCACCGCGACCGGTTCGATCGGTTTACGCTCTCTCAACATCGTTGAGGTAACGCAAACAAAGCTCCTTAGAAAGGAGGTGATCCAGGCGCACGTTCTCGTACACCTGCCTTGTTACGACTTCACCCTCCTCACTGACCACACCTTCAACACGCCCCTCCTTGCGGTTGGGGTATGTGTTTTCGGGTACAGCCAACTTGGGTGGTGTGACGGGCGGTGTGTACAATACCCGGGAACGTATTCAACGCAATATAGCTGACTTGCGTTTACTAGCAACTCCATCTTCACGAGGGTGGGTTGCAACCCTCGATCTGTACTGAGGCCGGCTTTGGAGATTAGCTCCGCATTACTGCTTGGCAACTCATTGTTCCGACCATTGTCGCATGTGTGTAGCCCTGGACATAAGGGGCGTGATGATTTGACGTCGTCCACGCCTTCCTCCGGCTCGTCGCCGGCGGTATCGTTATAGTAGCTGGATTGCTCCGTGGCAAATAACGACGTGGGTTGCGCTCGTTCAAGGACTTAACCTTACACCTCACGGCACGAGCTGACGACAACCATGCACCACCTGTGAAGCTGTTTTCATATTGCTATGAAAAAGGACCTAGTTTCTTAGGTCTTTCAACAACATGTCAAGCCCAGGTAAGGTTCTTCGTGTAGCCTCGAATTAAACCACATGCCTCGCTGCTTGTGCGGGTACCCGTCAATTCCTTTGAGTTTCAGCCTTGCGACCGTACTTTCCAGGTGGAATACTTAACGCGTTAGCTACGACGCTGAAGGAGTGAATCCTCCAACACCTAGTATTCATCGTTTAGGGCTAGGACTACCAGGGTATCTAATCCTGTTTGCTCCCCTAGCTTTCGTGTCTGAGCGTCAGTATTATGTTAGGAAGCCGCCTTCGCCTCTGGTGTTCTTCCCGATCTCTACGCATTTCACCGCTACACCGGGAGTTCCGCTTCCCTCTCATAACCTCGATCCTGCCAGTATTGGATGCCGCTCCGGAGTTGAGCTCCGGGATTTCACACCCAACTTAGCAAGACGCCTGCACACCCTTTACACCCAGTAATTCCGGACAACGCTTGCCCCCTACGTATTACCGCAGCTGCTGGCACGTAGTTGGCTGGGGCTTATTCGTGGGGTACTTGCAAACATGACCGCATTGCCTCGGCCATGCATTACTCCCCCATAAAAGGGCTTTACAATCCAAAGATCTTCTTCGCCCACGCAGTGTCGCTGGGTCAAGCTTTCGCTCATTGCCCAAAATTCCCCACTGCTGCCTCCCGTAGGAGTCTGGACCGTGTCTCAGTTCCAGTGTGGCTGATCATCCTCTCAGACCAGCTACCCGTCATAGCCTTGGTAAGCCATTACCTTACCAACTAGCTGATAGGAGATAGGCTCATCAGAAAGCGGCGGATTGCTCCGCCTTTCCTCCGTGAGGAGCGTACGGGGTATTGATCCCTCTTTCGAGGGGGTATCCCCCTCTTCCCGGTAGATAACCTATCCATTACTCACCCGTTTGCCACTAAGGACCGAAGTCCTCCGTCCGACTTGCATGTGTAAGGCACACTGCCAGCGTTAGTCCTGAGCCAGGATCAAACTCTTCGAGCAAAACTATTGAGATGAATAGTTGCCTATTCATTCGTGTCTAGTTTGTGTTCGGTAGTTTGTTACCTAACTTAAAACATAGTACAAATTTGCAGTTTGCTA
>Ga0302252_1000455_pt1 | contig 35899 bp, 34 predicted proteins | sample AAG_RA_Leu_MG_FD_193511 | JGI IMG/M metagenome (GOLD analysis project Ga0302252, IMG submission 193511) | Enriched activated sludge microbial communities from anaerobic digester in WTTP, New Holstein, Wisconsin, United States - AAG_RA_Leu | ecosystem: Engineered > Bioreactor > Anaerobic >... | reverse complement strand
ACCGGTTAAATCAGGTTGTTCCCAATAGATGGATAACAACGCTAAAACCTGTACTTTATCATACATCAGATCGATTTTCTCAACGAGTGCCAATGCTTTTTCAAATTCCTTTTTCTCTATTAACCTAGTTGCTTGGTTCGTGTAATAATATGAAATAACAATGGTATTACTTGACTCCACAGCTTCTTTAAGAGCGATTTGCTGTATCGCTTCGGATACGTTTGAAGAGCAAGCAGAAAGGAGCAGTCTGTCTTTACTATCGCCCTGAGTCATTAAGCTCAGATAATAAGAGAGTTTTTCTGTATTGTTTTGTTGAATAAAATACTCCCCGATGGAGAAATATCTTGTTTCTTTATGTCCTAGATCTTCGTTTTGAAGGATCGTCTCATCACCCAGTTCACCACATAGTCTGATTAGTTCGCTTTCCTGTCTGTAATGATCTTGAATATCATAATGATGATCGAAATATTGATAGCTTTTGTAAAGATATTCCTTTGCCTTTTGTATTTGTTGTTTTTGAATTGCTCTTTCCGTTAATTCCAAGAAAAAGTCCATTTTGTTTGAATCATTGGCCTGTTCAATATAGTAAAGTGCTTTATCCATTTCATTTCTATCCGTGAAATGCTTGGCGATAGCATAATATACCTCACTTCTCGAATCCCAGCGGTATCCGCCTTGTATTTGTTTAGCAATGTCAACAGCTTGGTCGATTTGACCATTTTTAATATAATAAACAGCTATTCTATACAATAATTCGACATGATCATCATGATACTTGACCGAATCGGCTATTAATCTGGCTTGTTTCACTAAATCATTTCTTAAAAGCCTTTCCATCACATCGGTGTATAAATAATTTTTTAGTTCCAGATTTGGATCCAAGCACTTATCATACGTAATATGGTTGCCTTTTGATAAATAATCTACCGTTGTCTGTAACTCCATGGCAGCTTCTTCATGTTTCCCATTAGCTTCATAAAGAGATTGTATTTTTAAGCTAATCCGAAGGTGATGTTCTAGCCATTTCGATTCTTTGATACAGTTTTTTGCTTTCAGTATATAGTCATCAGTCAAGGATAGTTGTTTTTGTATGAAGTATTCCGCTACAGCAACATATAGCATAGCTTGATCATCGTCACATTGAATAAAGGAGGGCACCTTATCAGCTAAATCTTCTCTTTTTAAAGCAAGTAAGTGAAACATCAGCTTAGATAATATACCAATGTCACCAGCGTATGAACTTTGAATAGCTTGTTGTTTAAAATACTGAAAAACAGCTAGCACTAGTTTTAAAGCTAGTTTTTCGTTTTTAAGCTGAATGAGTGTATCCACCACTTTCATCAAATCGATTGTAAAAGAACCAATGCTTGCAGATGAGTGATTTTCAAAGACATTGTCAACAGAGTCAATGATTTCGGTAATCATTTTATAATATTGTTCATTTAATCCCATTAGAAGATAAGTTTCTGCAATAGCATATCGAGTATTCATTATTTTATGTGGATTCTGTGATTTTTTCCTGGTTAATGTTTCAGCGTAGGCTAATAAGTTCTTTGCTTCTTCTATTTTACCTTCATGAATCATCATTCTTGCCAATTGGACTATTCGAAAAGCCTGATTTTCAGATTCTTCGGAAAATAACAGAATCATCTGTTTTGCTTCGTCATATTTGCCTGATTGTGCAAATAAATAGGCAATATTCGACAATAGTTCATTTCTATAATTAAGCTTTATACTATTGATGAAGCTTTCGGTATAAGAATTATTGTTAGTCATATCATACATTTTTGAAAGGTCGATACCCAAAGTATCCAGAATCAACTGGTCTTTGATATCTTGTAGTCTTACGGAGTAGGTTTCATAAATATCAGCTTCTAGATGTTTAGCAAGATATAACAAGGATGCAAAAAGATTGCTTGAAACGCTTTCTCTTTCTGCTAGATCATTTGCTTTTGTTTGGAGCAATTCAATTCTTTTTTGGAAGCTCTGCAACGTATCACCATCTATAAAAGATTCAGATTCTTTTAAGGATTTTACGAAAGTTTTATAGGGATACCTTTTCAAGAAATGGTTCAGTTGAATACTGATGGATTGGTACAAATCAAAAGCCTTTTGATAACTGATTTTTTCTATTTCATATGACTGCAGAATATCCAAACTGAGTTTTTGATAACGCTTCATCATAATCTCATCATCAATCAAGTAACAGGTAAATAGGGTAATAATCAAACATACACTAATAGCTACCATTTTGTATTTCATAATATGATTATAATACCGCTTCAAAAATACCAGATTATAAAAAGCAATTTTCCCATCTTATAATTTTTAGTACAGGGGACAGTCCCCTGTACTAAAAATTGGGAGGGGTAATGAATGGTATAAGCTTACGTTGCAGATGAAAAAAGCATAAACTAGAGTGAAAGGAAAATGGCGAGTGTTGTTTTTATTAGTTTAATATGTCTATCGGGAAGTCATGAGGGAGGGTTATCATGAAGGTTATCGCGATTAACTGCAGTCCGAGGCAAAAAGGTAGTACGGCAACTTTATTACACTATTTGGAAAAAGGGTTGCGCGAAAAGGGTCATGAGGTGCAGTTTGTTCCTCTGTATGACTTACAATTCAAAGGATGTAAAGCCTGTCAAGCTTGTCAAAAAACCGGATCTTCGCTTTGTACTATCAAAGATGATTTGATACCGGTTTTGGAAGCTATAGAACAAGCTGATGCGATGATTCTCGGCTCTCCTGTTTTTCTCGGTTTGGTCACAGGATGTGCAAAATCTCTCATAGACAGATTCTATACATTTTATAACCAAGACAGAAGCAAGCTCATGAAACAAAAGATTTTTGTAGATGTTGTCACACAAGGAGGCGATATCCAGTATTTTGAGTATGTCCGAGAACACCTGCATTTTTGGTTTATAGAAAGCTTTGAGATGAAATCTGGCGGGTCATTGATAGCAGCAAGCGTAGGTTCTGCAAAGGATTTGAAACAACAGCCTGATATTTTCGAAAAAGCCGATCAGATAGTGAATAAAATGGACGCTCTTTTCAAAGAAAACAGTAACAAACAAGCAAACTGATCAGCCTCTTCACGAATAGTGATTGAATAAAAACAAATGATTTCTACCTTTTTTTACGGATTAAATCAGACTAGTTTTCTACCGCTTTGATGATGCAAGGCCATTTAAAAAATACGGTCATTTTTCTCAAAACACGTGATTTCTCTATCTCGTAAGGTCTAGTGCAAGGTTTGGAGAAAAATGGAACTTTTTTTTTCCCTTTTTGTACGATAAAAAATGATTCAAATCGGTTTAAATCTTGCTGAAAGGATAAAAACCAATGAGGAAAAAGAGCTGGATCGTAATCATAGCAACGTTATTTTCGATTCTACCACTTGGTTATCTCCATCATCAGACACTTTTGGCTGAAACCAAAAAAGCATGGGTGCTCGTGGATACACAATTGCTAGAGGCAGTACTTGCAAAACCTCCTCAACACACGGAGCTAATGGGTGAAGCCAGTCGTATCACCTGTATTTCCACTTTTGAAAAACAAGGAGTAGTGGAAAAAGCTATCATCGATTGGAACTGGACTCCCTTGCCAGAGAAGCTTTTTCCAAAGGATACCCTTGAGATGAAAATAACGGGTGTCATCAAGGAATGGCAAACCACTCATTATCTGAATGGTTCCATTCAAATCCGTTTACAGCCATTTGGTGCCTCCTGTTGCAGTTTGGAAGGATCTGACCTCGGGTATTTAAAATTAGATGTCCCGGAACAAGACGATATCGGTCAGCAGAAAAGCATCACCACCAAAGCCACTGTGCCTTTATTTGGAGAATTGAAGTCAAATAATACAAACCGAATCCAAGTACTGGTAAAATTGTTACAAAACGGATCGAATTACCAATGGCTATATATCTATGAATGGCGAGAAATCACCTCAAACCCAGTTACCATTGTATTAACTATCGGAAGCAATAAAGCCGAGGTAAATAAACAGGAAAAAATACTGGACACCCCCCCATTTATTCAAAATAACCGCACCTATGTACCATTTCGCTTCCTCGGCGAATCGTTTGGAGCCAAGGTAGCGTATAAAACCAGCTCAACCACCCGACTAGTGGAAAATATCTCTTATCAATTGGGAGCAACAAAAATTATCCTTACCATTAATAGCCAAGAAGCGTTGGTCAATGATAAAAAAGTGATCATGGATGCACCGCCCTTGATTGTAAACCAACGAACCATGGTGCCGGTACGATTTGTTTCGGAACAGCTTCAAGCTAAAGTGGAGTGGAATGCTAAGAAACAGCAGATATTAATTGAAAAAGAGTAGGAGGAAGCTATGAACTTATTTCACTTCGCTCTGAAGAATCTTAAAAGAAATGTGACCAGATCAGCATTAACTATTCTTTCGATCGCGATAGCTGTCACTTTGCTGATTAGTTTCCTTGGATTAAATGAAGGCTATACCAGAGCTATCTTGAAGGATGTCAACCAATTAGGCGCTCAGTTACTGGCTGTACCGAAAGGATGTCCCTATGAAGCCACTGCCTTGATCATCAGCGGTGGTGTTCTTCCGGCTTACCTACCCGAAGAATCCCTTCAAAAAATCCTTGCGATTCCAAATGTAAATCAAGTATATGGTATCTTGATGGGATTACTTCCCTCCCAGATCCAGCCTGGTACATCCGATATTATATACGGCGTCACCAACGGTATTTTTGAACTAAAAAAAAGCTGGCAATTAACCAGTGATGTTTTCCAAGAGACCGGAGCCATTGTCGGATACAAAAAAGCAGAGATGCATCAGTTAAAAGAAGGGGATTCTATCATTATTGGCAATAAAAAAACTTCGTATAAAATTCTGAAAATCCTGCCATTGCAAGGCACGGAGGATGACAGCATCATCTATGTGCCATTAAAAGAAGCACAAGCTATTTTCTCGCTTCCATCCCAAGTCACGGGAATCGCAGTCACATTGAAGGATCCGACCAAGATGGCAGATACGGTTACAGAGATAGAGAAATTGCAGGATGTCCAAGTCGTGACAATGGACCAGGTAATTGGCATTGTCTTGAAGTTTATTAATACAGTAAAAGTGTTATTATTCGGTATTATTCTGATCGCCATCCTAATCAGCGGATTACAGATCCTAAACAGCCTGCTGATGTCCATTTTAGAGCAAATCAAAGAGTTTGGTGTTTTCAAGGCTATCGGGTCTACCAATCGTCAGATTCGGTGGTTTGTGCTGTTTCAAACCTGTATCATTGTCCTCATTGGGTCCTTATTGGCGATCGGATCCGTATTTGTTCTGAGACCTTTCCTGAACCAGTTGGTTAAACTGTACGTATCTTCCGCTCCCAAAGGAAATTTGATCGTTTATCAGCCTTGGATGTTTCTGGCTGGAACGGCTTTTGCTCTTCTCGTCGGTTTTCTTGCATCCTTATATCCTGCCTGGAAAGCTTCCTCCCAAGTACCAGCGAAAGTGATTCATATGGAGGTGCAGGTATGAATATCCCTACTTTTGCTTTCAGAAGCCTATTTATTCGAAAAATCAGAACCATTCTGACCGTCATGGGCGTTGCCATTGTGCTATCCGTCTTTTTTACTGTCTATACATTTTCCACGGGATATAAACAAGCACTTCAAAACGAGTACTCAAGCTTTGGCATCAATATCCTAGCAGTTCCGAAAGGTTGTCCGTATGAAGCCACCTCCCTGCTCATGCATGGCGGTAAAATAGATAAATCCATGACTTTTGAACAATTAGATGCAATCCGTCAGCATCCGGGGGTGGAAATCGTGTCTCCGATTCATATTCACCACGCAAAACTAAGTCCGGGTGCTTATGAAACTGCCTTATACGGCATTGAAGAGTCGATGTTTGATCTGAAATCGGAATGGAAGCTCGAAGGCAATCACTTTTCAAAAGAAGACGCCCCTGAAGCATACTTGGGAAGCCAAGCACGGAAGAAAATGGCGATTGCTTTGGGAGATAAAATTGACATAACCGTCAAACTTGGAGAGGAAGAAAAAACATTTTCCGTCACATTGGTAGGGTCTCTGCAACAAACTGGCACATCAGATGATAATTTCATCTACCTTCCCATTTTGTTTATCAAAACCATTGTCCCGCCTGGTCATACTATCAAAGGTATCGCCATCCGAGTCAAACAAGGTTTCTCTATTGGAAAAGTGGCTGAAGATCTGAATCAGATACCAGACGTACAGACTGTTACCTACAAGCAAGTCCAATACACATTAAATGACCTACTCGACACCACCACCCAACTGCTCAACCTTGCGATGATATTTACTTTGCTCATTGGTATTATTGGCTTGATCAACACAATTTTTATGAGTATCGAAGACAGAAGAAAAGAGCTTGGCATGTTAAAAGCCATAGGCGCTGGCAACAAAGATATTATCCAGATAATCATGACAGAAACCGGGATTCTCGTTCTGGTTGGCTCCATCATTGGAATCATCATGGCACTCTCACTTTCCACCACATGGGAGATATTGGTTAGAAAACTGATATCGAGCGCTCCTCCCGGACAATTATCTCATTTCTCACCTTTGATCATCTTGCTGACAGTGATTGTCAGCGTCGTTATCGGTACTTTAGCCAGTATCATTCCTTGCATCACCGCTACGAAAATTTCTCCGATGGAGGTTATTAGAAATGAATAATGACATGATCATCAAAACAACGGAACTCCGTAAATCATTTCAAAGAGGGGAAGAAACCGTTCATGCTCTGAATGGTGTCTCATTGGATATCAAACAGGGAGAATTTTTATCGATTGTCGGGGCTTCCGGTTCCGGAAAAACAACGTTTCTGAATATGATTAGTTGCCTGGACAAACCCTCATCGGGATCAATTGTGGTGGATAACATAGATGTATCCTCCTTCCCGGAGAAAAAGCTGATCAAAGTCCGAAGAGATCATTTTGGGTTTATTTTTCAGTACTTCTTTTTAATCCCAACCTTAACCGTGTCTGAAAATATACAACTTCCGTTGATGTTTGCCGGCAAGAAAAAGACCAATCAGGAGTTGAGCACTTTACTGAGTAAAATTGGCTTGGAAAAAAGGATGCATCACTTGCCAGGTCAGTTATCGGGCGGAGAGATGCAACGAGTTGCGATTGCACGTGCCCTGATCAATGACCCGAAAATTATTATTGCAGATGAGCCGACTGGCAATCTTGACTCTACGAACTCTCAGCTGATTTTTGACCTGTTCCGACAGCTAAATAAAGACCTGCGGGTTACCATCATCTGTGCTACTCATAACCTTGATCTGGCCAACCAAACCGATCGGATCATTCATCTCAAGGATGGCAAGGTGCTGGATGGACCAGTGGTATGCAACGTCTAATGTAGAGTGCTCCAGATTGCGTTTGCTTTAAAAGTAATCCCATATGATTAACCAATACGTTAATACAGCTATCAGGGAACCGATCACCAGAAAAAAAATGATCCATACTGTCTTATCTGATCGGGAAGAACCACCTCTGAATAATTCTGCAATCAATGGGCTAAAACCAAGAAAAATCAGGATCAACAAGAACCAAAGCCTGCTCATTTCTCACACTCCTCACTACAGTTATAGAGCTTTGCACGTTAAAGTGAATAAAACGTTGACTCTTTTTTGAAATAGCCTTATAAAATGTGTGATGTTTCTATCATTTTACAGGAGGTGCAAATGGCTAAGAATTATTTATTAATCCTCAGTATTGTTTTGGTGGTTATGGGTGTATTGGCTTTCTTTAGATGGCCCTATCCGAATTTTAACGAACCTCTCTTGCATACGGTAGCAAAAGTTCTGCTAGGCATTGTTGGCATCTGGATCGCTTTTACGGAAAAAAAATAATATCTCCCGACCATTTTGTTGTAGACCTGGAGGCATCTGTCTCCAGGTTTTTTTATCTGTTTATCGTCGGCTTGTTCATTGTTTTATCAGACCGAAGCCTCTTACCATCAAAAACAGGATCCCTTATAACCACTTCTTTTTCCGAAAATAGAGTAACATGCTGATAGACACTACTAACATCAAAACCAATGCGACAGGATATCCGTAAGGAGAATCGAGCTCCGGCATAAATTTAAAATTCATTCCATACAATCCCGTAATGAAACCCAGTGGCATAAATAAGGTAGAGACTATTGTGAGGATTTTCATGATTTGGTTCATGTGGTTGTTGATACTCGTCAGGTAGATATCCATTAAGCTGGATAACATCTCCCTATAAGTTTCCAGCGTATCTGCCACCTGATACAAATGACTGTGGATATCACGGTAAAAGTGTTTGACGTTATCTGCTATCATTTCCGTATCATCCATGACAAACAAATTGATCATCTCCCTCATCGGCCATACAACCCGTAAAAACTGGTAAATTACCGTACGCATATGTTGAATCGCAAGTAAATCCTCCGAATCTGCTTCTTCAAGAATGTCATCTTGGATCATTTCCATTTTATCTCCAATTTTTTCCAGTAGGATCAAATAGTTGTCCACCTGGTAATCCAATAGCAAATTCAATAAAAAATCCGCCTTCATTTTTTTGGAGCGTGGTTTTCCATTTTTCAGCTTGTTCATGATAGGTTCGAAATAGTCGCAGATAGTGGAAAAAAAGCTGATCAGAACATTACCTGTCAGATAAAAATAGATCGGGGAATCAATCAGATCATACTCCTTTGATAAGGAAAGACAATTGGACACAATGAACAGACCATCGTCATAATCTTCCAAGGCTGGCCTGCTTCTTTTCTGAAGTACATCTTCAATGATCAGAGGGTGTAAAGAGTATTGTTTGGTCAAACTTACCATTTCCTCTTCTGAAAAATCCTCGTTGAGAATGATCCATGTTGTTACCCTGGGATCTATTTTTTTCCAGTTTATTTCCGATGGAGATTCTGCCTCTGTAATCTCAACCGATTGATCATGGTATTGTATTACTTGCATCCCTTTTTTGTGATCCATATTGCTCCTTTTCTTACGTAATTCCAGCTGGATTCTTTGTTTTCATTGTAAGCGATTTCGGAATTAGTCAAGAAATTACAGGATAGTTTGATATGAACCAATCTCGGGAAAAAGAGTATACTACTATGATATCAAGATGGGAGTGCAAAAGATTGATGAAAGAGTTTATGTGCCGTTTTTCGGATGATATTCATGAAAAGCTGAGGGAGGAATCCTTCTTACGAAAGAAATCGATGGCGGATATTGTTAGAGAAGCGATGCATGATTACTGTCAAAACAAAGCTAAGTACCCTCTGCCTCAAGGTTTAAAGCCAGTTCAAAAGAAATCAAAGCAACCGATTCGTCCGTTACTGCAAATTTCCGAACCGTGCCTTCAGAAAATCTGGGACAACGAAGAAGACGAATTTTTTAATGATCTATAATCCCGGTGATATCGTTTTAATCAATTACCCTTATACTTCTGCAACAGCAGCGAAAAGAAGACCAGCTGTGATTGTAAGTAATGCCCAATACAATGATATTCGCAATGAATTTGTCGCCATGCCTATTACCAGCCAAATGGACAGAACCGATTTTCCAGGTGATACCGTGATCATGGACTGGAACAAAACCGGCTTGCGTAAACCGGGCATCACCAAAGGCATACTGTTCACGCTGGAAGAGCACATCATCGTCAAGCTGATTGGACACATGACTCATCAGGACTTGGAGAGTATACGCATCTCCCTAAAAGAGATCCTGGGCCTTTTATAATCTGTTTTCTTTTTTATTTATCCGCTTGTTCGAAATACTTTGTTACTTCGACCATCTTTTCCGGGATCGGAATATGATGAGGACATTTTGCCAGGCACTCTCCACAAGCAACACAACGATCTGCCTTTATTTCAGGCGGTAGTGAATGGTAGTATCGTATCAGGGAAGAGGGATCATCAAATCGAAATGCTTCATTATACGTTGAAAAAACAAGCGGAATCACCACTCCGGAGGGACATGGCAAACAATACGCACAGGCTGCGCAATGAATTTTGATTCTTTCATGGAACAGCGATTTCACTTTTTCGATTACTTGGCTCTCTTGCTCAGTCATGGTTGAAGGCACCGCATCAGCAGCAATCCTACAATTTTCTTCTACTTGGTCCATCGCATTCATACCGCTCAAGAGTAAGGAAATCTCAGGCATATTCCATACCCATCGCAAAGCCCATTCAGCAGGTGTTCGTTTTGGTTCAGCCTGGTCAATGATCTGTTTAGCCTGAAGAGGGAGTTGAGTGGCTAACTTACCTCCTAAAAGCGGTTCCATCGCAATCACCCCCATTCCTTTCTCCTTCGCTTTAAACATTCCCTTTATACCTGCCTGGTAATCTGTATCCAGATAGTTCAGCTGGATTTGGCAAAAATCCCATTCAAACGCATCCAAAATGGGTTCAAAGACACAATACAGATCATGGAACGAGAAGCCGACAGTACGGACTTTACCGGATTCTCTGGCTTTTTGAAGAAAAGAGAGTACCCCCAACTCCACCACTTTCTTCCACATCGGTCCATTTAAACTATGCACCAAATAACAATCAATCCTGTCCGTATTTAACCGATGCAATTGTTCGTGCAGGTATTTTTCAAAATCCTTTGGTTCCTGAATTAACCAAGCAGGTAATTTGGTTGCCAAGAGTACATTTTCCCTTTTACTGCCTTGAAAGTGTTTTCCCAGAAAAACTTCTGACATGCCTCCCAGATACGTATAAGCAGTATCGAAATAGTTGATTCCTTTGTCTATAGCCGCATCCAGTAGATTTCCGGCAAGCATTTCATCGATTCTTTTTTCTGTTGTCATCAAATCCAAAGAACCATCTTCTCTATAGAAGCGCATACAACCGAATCCCAGAATGGATACATCCGGTAAGGAGGGGCATAAACATCTTTTTTTCATCTTACTCTCCTATTATGTTTGATCGGATGGATAGAGTCCGATCGTTCTGGTGATATTCTGCACGAAAAGAAGACCATGTCCCGGTCCGTCCATGTTTAAATCTTTTCGAATGGCTGACGTAATGGCTTCAGTTTTGTCTGATTCTGTAATTATCAACACGATATCTCTCTCCGGTTCAATGTCTAGCGAAAACAGTCTCTGTGTTTCATGTAAACCGGACCCTCTTGCGTTCAGAACAGTGCCTCCTCTGGCACCTGCCTTGGTGGCAGACTCCATTACTTCATCTGCTTTTCCTTTTTCTACAATGGTGACGATGATTTGATACATTGGTTTCACCTCGCTTTGCTTTTTGACAACCGACTCATGACACCAACTTTCCGAACCATACAAACCCTCCACTGCTGTGCTGAATGCAATACCATGATTGGGCTTTTCAAAATGAAATTGATGTCCGATTTTCTCCATCACTTCTACAGCTACTTGTTTTTCTGTCAACATCATCAATACTTCTCTCCGGGTTTCACAAAGATCGAATACTTCCAGATACCGACAATTGACTGTACCTTTCCCAATCATGACTGTTCCGCCTGTTATTCCATGCTTTTTGGCATAGTGCAGAATTTCACTACCCTTTCCATAATTCACGATGACCCAGAAAAGTTCAATCTCAAGCTTTTTACTGCAGTCAATCATTTTTCTTGCTTCCTCCGCGTGATAAGATCATTTTATACAGAAATCCCAAAAGTTGTATGGTGATTAAAGGAGTTAACGCTACCATCGCAATGACTCCGAATCCATCTGTCAGCACATCGGCTCCTTTGATAGCTCTGGCAGCTCCTTGGGCAAATGCAAGAACAAAAGTAGCGGTCATGGGTCCGGAGGCAACGCCTCCAGAATCAAAAGCGATCCCCACAAATAGATTCGGTACAAAAAAAGTTAGCCATAATGAGATGATGTATCCTGGCAACAACAAATGCCATAGCTCCAACCCATGATGGATAATTCGTAGCATTGACAGAGCCACCGCTAGCCCAACACCAATAGAAAGAGCCATGAGAACTAGTTTTCTCTTGATGAAGCCACTGGTTACATTTTCTACTTGATCTGTCAGGATATGGACAGCCGGTTCTGCCAGTATGGTGACCAATCCGAGAATAAAACCGATCAAAACCACAAACCATTTGCTTTCCAAAGAAGCTACTCGAAAACCTACCATACTGCCTACTTCCATAAAACCGGCGTTGATACCTACCATCAACAGAACCAGCCCGAGAAAGGTGTATAGAATCCCTTTGAGGACCTTATTGAATTGTTTTGCAGTTAATTTAAAAGAAAAATATTGAAACAAAACAAATACAATCAAGACCGGTAAGAGAGCCAAGGCGATTTCGAGTGCAAACTTTGGAAGTTTTGAAACAAAGGGTACCAGTATGCTGTTATATTGATTGATCAACATATCAGGATTACCCCCTAAAGATTGAACCGGATTCAGAATACTCATCATCATCACCGAAACAATAGCGCCAATCGAGGTGATCGCAACCAATCCGAAACTATCTTGCTCCAAGGAATGAATGTTTTTTTCCATCGCAGAAACACTAATCGCCATAGTTAAAATAAAAGGAACCGTTAACGCCCCGGTAGTCGCCCCTGAGGCATCAAAAGAGATAGCGAAAAATTCTTTGGAAGTAAATAACGCAAGAAGAAATACGATTGAATAGGAAATAAGGAGTACTGTATTAAATGAGACATGGAATAGGATTCTCAAAAAACCGATGGTTAAAAAGACAGCTATCCCGATGGAAACTACGATCACAAGGCTATAGAAAGAGAGTTTTCCCGTTGTAAGCAACTCAACCTGGCGTGCCAGCACATGCAGATCCGGTTCTGCAATAGAGATAAAAAAACCAAGCACCAACGCACTCACTCCCACCACCCAAAAACGATTGGATTTCGTTATCACATTCCCCATAAGCGTACCGATCGGAGTGATTCCTATGTCTACCCCAAACAGAAAAATCGCTAATCCGATAATAACGAGAATAACTCCCAGTAAAAAACGAATGAGTAGAGAGGATTCAAGCGGAGCAATGGTAAAATGCAACAGAAACACTATCAGGATAATCGGCAGGACTGAATACAACACTTCCTTTAGTTTTTGTACCAGCACAAACAAAACGGATACCCATCCTTCCAGCCGGATTACCGGAAAAGTAATCTATGCTAGATATCATAACATAGAACGGATCAATCCGATAACTGCTTTCTGCTCAATGGCATCGCGAACAGTACCCATAGATTTCGAGACGATGACCGATCACTTGCAGATTATCACTGTCTTTGAGAGATTTTTCCATTGACTCCATCGGGCATTCGGGTAATTCAATCATCTTATGACATCGCAAACAGATAAAATGATGAGTGTGTTTTTTCTGGATCATCTTGTAACTAAATCTGTCTTCGTTCATGATATGAATTTTCTCAACAAGCCCTTTTTTTGCCAATGTTTCCAATACTCTATATACCGTAGAAAGACTTATGGACGTATCTTCTGATTTAAGAACCAAAAAAATCTGTTCAGCGCATTGAGGTTGAGAAGCACCTTCGAGCATGCCGATAATTTTCCTACGATGCGGTGTGTTTCTCAAGCCTTTTTCTTTCAGGTTGGTCGGAATGTTTTCTGGGTGATGCTTGTTTGTTTTCATGACGTTTCCTTCTAGTGCTGTTACCTTTTTCGCAGCCAATAAGAAACAAGGAACAGAATCCCCTGCAACAAGACAATGGTTGCTCCAGCAGAACTACCCAATTCATAAGAAATCAAAAGACCGATTATTCCCGGCACCAGTGAGAATATATAAGCCCATCTATGGTACTGACTGATGTGGGAAGAGATATTTCGGGAAGTCGCAGCAGGAAGCACAAGCATCGAGTTAATCACGAGTAAACCGCTCCAAGAAATCGTGATGGTTACAGTCACTGCAAGAAGAGCGGAAAATAAAAATTCTGTCCAAGGAGCATTCACCCTGCGACTGATTGCAAATTCCGGATTAAAACTCATTAACAGAAGAGGATTAAATAAAAAAAACCAGACTGTGATGACCAACACCAATAACAAGAGTAACATGCCCAGGTCAGAAGGAGTAACACTGAGAATATCACCAACCAAGTATTGATTCAACTTGGTAAAGCTGTTCCCACCCCAAGTCGTCAGAAAGATCCCCAATGAGACCGCAATAGATGAAAACACGCCAATGACCGTATCCTTGGATTGTTTGGTTTTCTGGCTGAAAAAGGTGATACACATGGCAAATACGACAGAGAATACAACCGCCGTCACTACCGGCCTGATCCAACCAAGCATCATACCGATCGCAATCCCTGTAAAAGCACTATGGCCAAGCGCATCGGAAAAGAACGACATTCTTTTGATCACTACCATAGTCGACAAAAAGCTATAAAGAGGTGTGATCAGGAGTATAGCCAACAAAGCATGTTTCATGAACATATATTGACCAGGTACTGCCCACTCAAAAGGTAAGAGACCCATAAAACGATACCAAACTGACATCAAGGCACCCTTTTCTTATCAGAAGAGAAAACAGAGTAGTATGTCTGGCTTTGAAACACATTTTCAGGAGCATCTTCCATTAACACTTTCTTGTTTAATAAAACCACCCGATCTGCAATTTGCCTGACACTTTTCAGGTCATGAGATACAAGCAAAACAGACAGGTCATACTCTTTTATCAAGTCAGACACAATCTGATAAAACAAGATAATCCCATCTTGGTCCACACCATTCATGGGTTCATCCAATAGCAGAATGTTCGGAATCGGATCCAACGCCAACGCTAGCAATACTCTCTGAAGCTCTCCCCCGGATAATATACCAAGTCGTTTGTGTAATAGATGGCTTGCTTGGACTATTTTTAAAGCAGCGATCGTCCTGTCTCGAGCCGAATCCTTGATATGAAACCACACCGGGAATCGATACCGGGCAGCAACTAAAAAGTCTAGTACGCTAACAGGAGAGTCTTTGTCAAACTGAAAATCTTGCGGGACATATCCGAACCGCGGACGATGAGTACGGCTCTCCTTGGCATCCAAATAAGATAAAGATCCTGAATAGGGGACTATTCCAATCAGGGCTTTTAGGAGTGTGCTTTTCCCCGCTCCATTCGGACCGATAATCGCTGTTAACTCACCGCAATGAAAATGTAAGCAGACATGATCTAAAATCACCTCACTACCAAAAGTGACACTTAGGTCAGTGATCTTCGTGCAACATAACCCTCCATGACCGTTATATCCGCAGGCAGGGCATTCCTCTTTCATGATCCGGAAAGCGCTCTCACTAAAGTCTCCTTGTTGGCTTCCATAATTTGTAGATAGGCATCCGGAGAATCAGGACCCGTAACAGCGGGGTCGAGGGTAAAAATGCCGATCCCTGTTTCGTCCACAATAGTCTGAGCGATTCGCTGCGGGTATTGAGGCTCTACAAATAATAAAGGTATCTGTTGATCCCAAATCAATTGGATGAGTTCTTTCAGTTCTTTTGCAGAAGGTTCCGATCCAGGTTCTCTTTCTACAACAGCTGCTATTGTGAGATGAAACTCCCGGGCAAAATAATCGAATGCTTCATGGAAAGTAATGATTTCCTGCTTCTGTAATCCATCCAGTGCATGGTGCATCCTATTCTTCAAATCATCTAACTGTTTGATATATTGCTCGGTGTTTGCAAAATATTGTTCTGCATGTGTTGGATCGATCTTGCATAATTCATCCCCGATCTCACGTACTTGCGCCGTCGCCAATGTCACACTCACCCACACATGCGGATTAATATCCTCTTCCGGGTAAAGCAGATAATGATTCCCCGCATCTATGCTGGCGTTGATGATAGGCAGATTCGGATACTGCTTGATCACCTTATCCAGAAACGATTCGAGTCCAAAACCATTCACCACCAGCACGGAGGCATTTTCAAAAGCTTTCATATCTTTGGTAGTTAAGGAGTAATCATGAAGACAACCGGTCTGAGGAGGGGTCAGGTTGATCACTTTCACATCGGGTATATTCTTCGCAATATTGATAGCATGTATATACATTGGGTAAAACGATGTCAAAATCGTAAATTGATCTGTTTTTTCCGTGTTTGGAGCAGAGCAGGCGAACAAAGCACCTGCCGACAAAAAACCCATACAGAATAGAATGGTTATTTTTTTAAGAATGATTCGCATTTGCATGTAAGTATACAATATAGACATTTAAAAGCAAGTCCTCACCCAGTACGATGGTCTATTTTTTATTTTCTGTTTTTATGAGATAATCGTGAACATGAAGGGACCAATGATATATCGATTTGATTCGCTTGATTCTACCAATGCATATATCAAAAAACACCTATCAAGCTTGCCAGACAGATCGGTTGTGATCGCAAATATCCAAACCTGTGGCAGAGGACGTAGCGAACATAGTTGGCTTTCAGGCAATCCTGATAACCTATTTTTTTCTTTTTTTATAAAAATCTCAACTCCAACTGCCTTTCAGTTTTGTACGTTGACCCACTTTCTTTCACTGATCACTGCTCGCGTGTTGGATACGTATTTACAAGGTACTCCCTGGTCTGTTCAGATCAAATGGCCGAATGACCTGATGATTGACGGACACAAAATTGGTGGCATTCTAGCAGAAGCAAGTTGGACGGAACGAGGTTTCATCGGAATAGTATTAGGTATTGGGATCAATCTTTCCTTAAGCCAGGACGAAAAAGACAGGATCGATCAACCAGCTTCTGATTTAAAAAGCTATAGTCAAACAGTCATACACAAAGAGACCATTTTTTTAGATATTGTTCACTCCTTCTTGGATAAGCTAGATTTGTATATAAAAGATGGCTTTCCTTCCATCCGGCAAGCATTTGAAAATAGGTTGATCCTGCAAAGGGAGAATTGCCAATTCTGTCTTCAAGATGACGGTTCTCTGTTGATGCTTGAAAAAAACAAACAACCTGTTCGCTTGTTCAATCCAATTAATCAGGAAAAAAAGAAAAGATAAAAAAGTTCTCTCAAAAAAGGTGGCAAAAATATTGCCAAGCCCTTACCCCTATATATAATTACAGGTCAATCAGTCCTATCTACAATTTATAATTTTTAAAAAGGAGGCGTTATGGAATCACCGGTACATTTTTCGGTAACTTATCCAGAGAAGTTATCGATAGGCTTTTTATTATTAAAAACGTTTTTTGGTCAGCTTTTTGTTCTCATTCCGCATCTTATTTGTCTGTGTATCTTTTCGATCGGAGCGATTGTTGTCATGTTCATCGCTTGGTGGGCAATTCTCTTCACAGGTAAATACCCCGAAAAGATGTTTCATTTTGTGCTTCGCTTCTACCGATGGTATTTTCGGGTTTATCTTTACTATCCCCTTTTTATGACGGATCAGTACCCGCCCTTTACCGGTGTGAAGGATGTTCCCGCGTACAACGCGATGGAATTTGACATTGAATACCCTACCAGTCTGAGCAGGGGAATGTTGCTATTAAAAACATTCTTCGGGTACTTCTATGTGATCATTCCGCACTGTATCTGTATTTACATTTTAAGTATTTGGGGATATATCTTATTGTTTCTATCCTGGTGGGCCATACTATTCACCGGCAAATTTCCCAAAGGATGGTTTGACTACATCGTGAAGCTCTGGAGATGGGGAATAAGAGTGATGGCATACTTCCCGCTGTTTATGACAGATCAGTATCCGGATTTTGGATTAAAGTAATTCATCGAGTATTTGAGATTATGCTACCCCCCGGGGTATGACTCCGGGGGGTTTTGTGCTGAAAAGGAGCAGTTTATGCGAAACAAACCTATGTCGATTTATCGTTCATACATATTGCTTGTATTTCTCTATTCCATCCTATTCACTGCTTGCTCAGGTACAGCACTGACCAGACAGATCACCCTCGCTCCAAGCTCCCGGTATCAAATGAAACCGTGTTCCAACTCCTCCAGTACGGGACAATACATTAGGATTTTCTCCCCATCAGAAGACGGAAAAACTTTTTTTCTTCAACAAAACAATGTCAATCAAGTGTTTATGCTACAAGAAAAAAGCGACTGGCGTGAAGTTTTTCGATTTTCCTCCTCTGCATCAGATTATCCGAGGCTAGTATTTTGCCAAAATCAACAATATTTCATTTTACTTGATTTTCAAACATGCTACAAAGCAGACGCTACGGTTAATACCAAAATGGAATTGTTTTCCTATAGCGAGATTGCGTATGATCAAGCGTGGGTGATATGGAAAGAAGTCCCTTCCAATGCTTCAAAGAAGCCAACCACTGCCACGGTGATGAATTGGATAACAGAAGAAAAACAAACCATATCGATTGCTTCGGATATTGATTCTCTTCGGTATTGTGCGGGATATTTGGTGATTTCTACCCAAGCCAAACCTGATGATGCAAAGGAATGGTGGGTATATGACACGAACACAAAAAAGCTAACTCCTATCGAGAGCTTTGGTGAGCATCTTTATTCCGCACATAACAGCGACATTCTCTACTGGTCTTCTCAGGAAAAATCACAATGGACAGCGTTTTCCCTACCAAGAAAAAAAGTGTTGCAACGTATTCCATTCAATATACTACCCGATGGGATGATGATTCCTTATGTCCAAAAGGACATAAAAGCATTTTGGTTCATTCATAACACGACCGAAACAGAAGGATTAGGGGAAAAAACCATCAACGTCGAGTTGATTCACGGCATGTTTGATAAGAAAAACCACATTCAGATCACCCCTCTCCTTTTGCCGGATGCGTATCAGCTTCCTCCCTTTATGCCAGAGGTCGATTCTTGTCTTTGGTTGCAATTAGCAGATAATGCTAATCAATTCTACCGTTTGTACTATTCTTCGAACGAGCGATACAGGCTGGATGAGATCCTATTTCCGCCAAAAGAAAAACTGACAGAACCAACTTATATCTCATCAGACTTAAAAGGGCTATCTGAGCTAACAGTCATAGCGACAAAACAAGCTGTTTATACGTTCAGCGTGAAAGAGGCGGCGTTAATCGTTGAATAGTCAAGAAGAGACAGGTGATTCTGTTTTTTGATTCACCAAGAACAAAGACAAAATCACAATCAATCCGCCAACAATCTGGAAATCGGTGACTGATTCCTGTAAAAACCATACCGATCCAACCACACCTACGACCGGTATCAGATTAATATAAGCTGAGACAATAGTGATTCCGAGGTTTTTCAGAGATACTTGGTAGAGAAAATAGGAAAGAACTGAGCATAACAAAGCTAAAAAAAGAAAATGTGCCCAGTGAATACCAACAATGGGCACCCATCTTGTCTTCTCGGTCCAACTCAACAAAAAAAATGGCCAAGCGGCATAGAAGCTCTGAAAAGCAGAGATTTCCATACTACTAAAACGGTTATGCAAACGTTTGGACAGAATCGAGTAGAGCACCCAGCTGAAACAAGCGCCCAGCATTAACACATTGCCGATAAAATGATGCCGAGAAACAGAAAAGGCAGTATCCGGTCGGATAATCAAGAAAACACCGACGATAGAAAGCAAAATACCAGCCCACTGTATAGGTTTTACATGATTTTTAAAATAAAAAATATCCACCAGCATCGAATATATGGGAACAGTCGCAATGATCATGGAAGCACTGGAAGCTGTGGTCAATTCAATTCCCTTGGATTCAAAAATAAAATAAGCGGTAATACCAACAAATCCGCTCCAAAAAAGAAGCCAATGATCTGTTGCTGATTTTTTGGATGGGTGCTGAAAAAAAATAAAGAAAACAACAAAGGTAACGCATACAATCAAATACCGGATAGCAATCATAGTAAACGGTGGGATTCCTGAATTGATCAATTGTTTCATACTGATAAACGACAGCCCCCAGCATAAAACAGCCATGAAGATTGCCATATTGCCCAATACTTGGGTAGAATGTTTCATTTTTTCCCTTGATTAATCAGTATTAATGAGTATTCCCAAAAACATAAAGGATGGGTCCTGAAGCGGCATATAATCTGCCATTTGCGATAGCACACGTTTGTGTTATCGGTTCCGATAAAGTAATTTGTTGAATAACTCGTCCCGAATGAGCATTCAGGCTATATAATGTGCCGTCGCCTGAGCCAATAAACACCCTGTTTCCGGAAATGACCGCTGATGCCGAAACCGCTCCCTTGGTCTGATATGACCATATTTTTGCACCGGTATCTTTCCTGAGACAGTACACATAGGTATCCTGAGAGCCTGTATAGAGCAAATCTGATGAGAAGGAAGGAGAAGAATAGATTCCGCTGTTTGTTTGAAAAGACCAGCGTACTTTTCCATTTTGCGAATTCAAGGCATATACGAAGTGATCTTGAGATCCCTGAAAAACCATCTGCCCATCAGTAGAGGGAGTAGCATAGGTGCAGCCCCCTGTCTTGAATTGCCAGATTAGCTTTCCATCTGATTGTTTTAGTGCATACAGTGACATATCCCTACAACCAAAAAAGACACTTTCTCCGTTCACACAAGGCGAAGAGGCAATTTCCTCCCCGGCTTGGAATGTCCATAATTCCTTTCCATCAAAAGCATCCAAACAATAAAAAAGTCCTTTATCAGTCCCGAACATCACTTTTTGATTTACTACCAAAGGGGAAGAATTAAGAAGAGAATCTATCGCTTTTTCCCATATTACCGAACCAGTAAACCGATTTAGGCAATAAAAAGTGTGGTTCCAGGATCCGATAAATAATCTGTCTTCTGATATGGCAGGGGTAGTAAATATTCTGTCATGAAACTCTTTAAACCAAATCATTCGACCATTATTTTCATCCAGAGCAGTCAGAAATCCTTCTCTGTCACCAATATACACAATAGAACCGACAATAACAGGTGAAGTAGTGATCCACCCGTTTGCTTGATAAGTCCACTCTTTCTGCAAAAACAGCCCCGCAGGCGCACACTCGTCAAGAATCCAGCCGGTTCGCGTCGAATTACCTTTGAAGCATGGCCAATCACCTTTAAAATGAGTATTCGGAACGGCGTCTTCGGGAATAACGGGGAAATACATGGTAAAAACCTGTGTGAATGCATCCCAGCTGAAATTATCCGCTCCTAATATACCGGCGAACATCCTAACTGGTACAAATAATTCATCGGCAACCGACAAAACCCTTACACGACTATCTTTCTCATCGAGTTTGGCAGACTCGTGATTGTATAGAAGCTCCCTTTCGTTTTGTTTTAGCTCAATCAGGTTGCCGGCTACATCCACAAGCTCAAGTACCGTATGATCATGCAAATAGGTTATCTTCCAATCCATGATTTCTGCCAAGTCAGAACTAGAAATATAAGTTTTTCCGTAGTGAACAAAGGGAGCCGTTTGCATGATCTTCGCAACGGAACCATTCTTCAACAGATGTTTCTTGCCATTTTGTATTTCGATCTTCGCATGGTCTTCTGTCATCGGATTGGCTAATGCTATGTTATTGCTAGATTGCCCAAACAATACTAGTATAATGAAAAAGTACATAACCACTTTGCTAGTCATGAAATGTATTGTACATCATTTGTAGAGGATTTGAATATGACTAGTCGAAAACAACTCAGTAACCTATATTGAAAAATAAAAAAAGAGGTAAAATGTTCATCATGAAATGGATGAATTCTTTTTGGAGTATTATGCTAGAAATTGGATTTGCATTTGGTTTAATCTTGTTCCTGGTCGGTATCATCTATCTATTGGCTCTCTATTTATGAAGCTTTTCAGGTTCCATGATATCCCGTTGATTTTTTACTTAACTGGCAATTTTCTGCTTTTCTTTTCTTATGTGACACTGATACCCATCCTGATTGCATTCTTTACCTGCGAATGGGCTGAACTGGTCTCATTCTCCATGACTTTTTTCCTTTTTGTGTTTATCAGTCATCTGTTTACTTTGTTTACACCGAACCAAAGAGAGATTAAGTGGGTTCACGGCATGTCTTCCACAGCCTTGGTTTGGCTGATCGTGATGGTTGTTTCAGCCGTGCCGTTATTTTTTTCCTCTCATTACGGGAGTTATCTTGACAGTTGTTTTGAAATTATGAGTGGCATTACCACTACCGGATTATCACTCACAATCGATTTAGACCACTTGCCGATCAGCATTAACATATGGCGTCACCTGATCCAATTTGTTGGCGGACAGGGAATTGTCGTACTGTCACTTGTATTCCTCACTCCTGCCGGAGTTGGTTTCCAGGCCATGGTCGGAGAAGGGAAAGACGAGCGTTTATTGCCAAATATTCGCAGCACCAGCAAATCCATCTGGAACATCAGTATGGTGTATTTTTGTATCGGCGTTTTGTTATTGAGCATCACGGGTATGCTGTACGGATTACCTTTTCCCTGGGCTCTGTTCCACAGTTTCAGTATTTATTGTTCTGCATGGAGCACCGGTGGATTTTTACCTCAATCCCAAAGTATGCTTTATTATCATAATATTTGGTTTGAAGCCCTGGCAGCATCATTCTTTATTCTTGGTTCCATCAATTTCGGACTGCACTATGTGGTGTGGTACAAGGATAGAAAAGAGCTATTTAAAGATATCGAGATCAAGTCAATGATCGCTACCATTTCCTTTCTAACTCTTTTCCTGATGGTCGGTTTGCTAAAAGATTCTATTTATTCTACCTTCCTTCCTCTCACCCGCAAAGGATTGTTTCAGTTGCTTTCCGCTCATTTTGGTGCAGGGCAGTGCAATATATACAGTCGGCAGTTCATTACTCAATGGGGAGATCTGGGACTGGTAGTCCTTATCCTAGCGATGATGTTTGGCGGATCAGCCTCCTCCACTGCAGGCGGTTTTAAACTTTTTCGTATCGGAGTCTTTTTTAAGGCAGTGATTTCAGATATCCGTAAGTTATTGTACCCAAAGAACAGTATTATTGTCGACAAGATACATCATATTCAGGATATTATTCTCACTGATAAAATCGTAAAAAACTCTATCATGATTATCATGCTATACATTTTAACTCATTTGACTGCTGCACTGGCAGGCATGATTGCCGGGAATTCCGCGATTTCATCTTTGTTTGAAGCTACTTCTGCCACTGCCAATGTCGGCCTGAGCACTGGCATTACCAATCCAGCCATGCCAGCTTTTCTGAAAGTGGTCTACATTATCGTGATGTGGATGGGAAGATTAGAATTTGTCGCTACATTTGTTCTGATCGCCAGTTTATATAGAGAGATAAAAAGTCAATTTACCCATGAAGTTATTATTTAAGATCCTATTCTTGTACTGCCTGATGCCTGTGGCGCTTACATTTGGTATAGAGCCTCTTCAATTCACGGTGAGTGAATTAATTAACGGAAAACAGCTGTACAACAACCTGACGGTTCGGTTTCAGGGAGAGGTGATCGGGCAGCGATTATCCAAAACCACTCATGTTTGGATCAATATTCTGGACTCGGAAGGGAATGCAATTGGCACATATATGCCAAGAACGCTATCTGACCAAATTCAGCATTACGGTACTTACCAAACGACTGGCGACAAAGTATTGATTGAAGGCATATACCACAGCAAATGTGATGAACATGGCGGTGATACGGATATACATGTCGAGAAGCTTGTTATTCTAGAGAGAGGAACTCCCAGAAATACCGACAAGATAAAAACTCCTTTGGTAGTCGGGTGTTTTACTCTTTTTTCTATAACTATGTTGCTGGTTTACCTTAAAAAGAAATTTCGTTTATCCTCTTCATAAAAACAACCTAAACACTTTCATCTTTCTGATTTTTTTTTACAATCCATAGTAGGTTCAAATCGATCAGGAGGTTTGCAATGAGCAAGACGACAAAACATATTGTTCATGAATATGCCGATAAAAAGCAGCAAAAAACCAACCGAGTCATCCGTTTTATTGTATTGTTAGTAATATTAGCCATTTCTACCACCATTGGCATCCTTCACCAGAAAATCCGAACGGCAAATGTGGACCAACTATGTCCGTTTGGTGCGGTCGAATCGGCTTTTCAGTGGTTCACCAAACACACATTCCTGCCTAAGATTGCTATTTCGAGCTTTATTCTCATGTTATTTGTTCTGATTGTGACCTTTTTCTTCAAAAGAGCTTTTTGCGGTCAGTTTTGTCCGATGGGTACCTTGCAGGAAATTTTTGAAAAAATAGGCAAATGGCTGTTTAAAAAGAGATTCCATATTAAAGATACCATCGACCGACCTTTGCGATGGGGAAAATACATCATTCTTGTTGTTTTTATCGTTCTATCCTGGATTACCGGTCAATTGGTTATCCGCCCTTATGATCCTTGGGCAACCTTTCATCACCTGACTTCTGCAGATCTGTTCCCGGATTTTATTATCGGTTTTATTCTTCTGATAGCTGTTCTGGTACTATCCACCCTATTCAGCAGAGTATTTTGCAAGTATTTATGCCCATTAGGCGGTTTTCTCTCGCTGTTTTCCCCGTTGGGAGTCTACCGTATTGTCCGAAACGATAAAACATGTACTCACTGCAAGGCTTGCGATAAAGCTTGTCCGGTTAATATTGATGTCTCCCCCGCTCAAGAAATCACCGATATCGAGTGTATCATGTGCAATGAGTGCTTACATGCCTGTCCGATAAAAGACTGTCTTACTATACAAACCAAAGGTAAATCCAGATTAACCACCAATGGCGTATTAACCATGGTCATAGCATTATTCCTTGTTGTAATCGGGATTTTTACGCTATCCGGCCAAATGAAATGGGTTCAAGGTTCATTAACCCAGCAAGTACAGGAATCTCAAAAAAACAATGCAGTGCTTTCTCCTGATAATATTACCGGACAGATGACATTCAAAGAAGTGTCGGAGGCCTATGGTATTCCCATGGAGAAATTCAAGGAAAAATTTATTTTCACCTTTGAGGAAGAAACAGTTCCTTTCAAAATACTAAAAGAAACGAAAGAATATGAAACGGAGCAAGTCAGGGAATTCGTAAAAGAGTATCTACAACAGGTGAATAATCCTTAATCGAATTCATAAAACGGGCAATAGCGATCACTTCCAACCTAAGGTGTAAAACGTGAGGAAAGAAGCAATATCATGAAAAAAATCGGGTTAATCGGCGGTACTTCTTGGCACTCCACGGTTGCTTATTACCGACTCATCAATCAGTCGGTGAATGATTACTATCACGGGAATACCAATCCTCCTTTATGGATCGTCAACCTCAATCAACATGAAATCCATCAACTTCAGCAATCCGACCAATGGAAAACCATCGCCGATATCATCTTGGAAGCTGCATTAAAACTGCAGGCAGCAGGCATGGATGCGTTGGCATTATGTGCCAATACCCCACACAAAGTAGTGGATTCCATTCAATCTCAGCTCCGGATTCCATTTTTGTCTATCGCTACGGCAATTGGAGAAACTATTCAAGAAAACGGTTGGCATAAAGTAGGATTGCTAGGTACCCAGTTTACGATGCAGGAGAATTTTATCAAAGGAAAGCTGCAGGAACAGATCCATACTGAGGTGATCGTACCGGATCAGCATGAACAACATGAAATACAGCGAATGATTGCGGAAGAATTCTCTTTAGGCGTCTTCTCCACGGAAGCAAAACAGTATTTTCTTCGCATGATTCAGGACATGAGGAACCAAAACGCTCAAGCGGTCATCCTAGGATGTACGGAGATACCTTTATTGCTTCAGGACACGAAAGGATCTTTGCCATATATTGATTCCATGGAATCGCATTGCAAGATGATCGTAAACGCTATTCTTTCATAAGGTCTTTTTTTGTTGGACAGCTTGATTGGGTGATTTTTCTGGCACTCGGGCACATCGCCAACCCTCCAAGCGAAGTCTCCTTTAATGAGGAGGGCATATCCTTACCAATCAAATCCATTGCTTTGACGACTTCATCAAACGGAATCACCGATCGTATACCGGATAGCGCCATCTCGGCACAAGCAATCGCATTCACGCTCGCTACCACATTTCTTTTGACACAAGGCACTTCAACCAAACCAGCTACAGGATCGCAAACCAAACCCAGTAAATTCTTTAAGGCAAAAGCAGCGCCGCTCTCGATACAATCCAAGTCCTGTCCCAATGCAAAGAGAATAGCAGCGGCTGTGATAGCGCTTGCAGAACCATTTTCAGCCTGGCAACCATGAGAAGCGCCTGACAAGGAAGCATTCATGGAGATGATTTCCCCAAAACCACCGGCTACAAATAAGGATCTGACCACTCTCTCTTTCGGAATATGATGATGCTTGGCAATCGTGAGTAAAGCACCGGGTAACACTCCGGCAGAGCCAGCAGTCGGAGAAGCGACAATTCGACCCATACAGGCATTTAGTTCGGAAACAGCGAGTGTATTCATTAACACTTCAGTAAAAACGGGGTTCAATAAATATTGACCGCTTCGAAGCCATTGCTGTAAATGAGAAGCGCCACCCGCAATCAGACCGCTTTTGGTTATATTAGGCTTCTGAAGACCCTTTTCGATAGACTCCTGCATCACCAACAGATGGTATTCCATTCTGGCAAACAAGCTAGGGATTTCCATTCCTTGATTCTTTGATTCATACAGCATAAAAAAATCAGCCAGATCATGCAAGTCATACTGAGCCATCTGCGTTCTGACATCCTGCAGGCTTTGAATACGTAATCGTTTAGGTATGGCTGTATTGTTCACTCAACCTCCTAATACTGATCACTTCAATAATATTCGGATTCTGTTTGATCAAACCGACCACATTCTCCGGACAATATTGATCCAGCTTTAATACAGCCATTGCTCTTTCCGTAACCGCATCTCTTGATATATCCATATAAGCGATATTTATTTTGTTATCTCCCAATACCTCGCCAAAAAAACCAACCATGCCGGGTACATCTTGATACTGAATAATCAGCACATCATGCATGCCTCCAAACCAGACAGACGTGCCATTGATCTCCACTATCTTTGCTGCACCTCCGCCAATGGATTGTCCTGAAATAGTCAGTAAGATTTCGCCTGAAGCAGAATAAAGCTCCATTCTGACCTCATTTGGATGCCTTTCACTGTCATACTCACAGAAAAAAGAAACTTCTATGCCTTTTTTCTTGGCAAGATCCAATGCAATGGGAATTCTTTCATCGTCCATTCGAAAGCCTAACAATCCCCCCACAAGGGCTTTATCAGTGCCGTGCCCCATTCCGGTATCAGCAAAGGAATTGTATAAGGTTATCCGAACTTTTCGGAAAGGCTTACCGAGAACAGACTGAGCAAGAAAACCTATCTTAGCGGCTCCAGCGGTATGAGAGCTGGAAGGACCTATCATGACAGGGCCTATAATATCAAAGAGAGACATGGTTAGAATGATTAATGTTAATGGAACTTATCCAGTTCTTTTTGAATTTCTTGAATCTTTTTCTCTATGGTTTGTAAATCTTTTTGGATCTGCTCTCTCATTTTGGGATCTGTCTCTTTGTCTTTGTTTCGGAGCATCATTTGATAAATCTCCTGTTGAATATGAAGAGAAGTTTGAAGTAGACGGTATTGTTGTAATCTTTCCCCGGTCAACGGCTCTTTTTGAATATCTTCTACTCCGGTTACCGCCAGAGGATTCGCATTTTTTACTTCAGGTTGGTTGCCGGTATTGGTTTCCGGAGGTGGCGAATTATCAGCGGGATTCTTTGGTACTCTGCCCATATCGCTGTCTATCATTAAGGGTGGACTGGAGGAAAACTCCGATGAGACCGATGGAGAGTGTTTAGGTATCACTATTACCAAAGTAATCGTCACAAACATCACCACTATTCCAAAAACTATCCAAAACTGTTTTTTCATATTACTCACCTTTTACTACGCTATAGTTACTATTATACATGATTTTCAACCGGATGGATGTTGTATCCAGTGCTGAATTGCCCAGCTAACACCAGCTTCATTATTCGTTTTGGTGATCCATCTGGCTTTTTGCTTGACTTCATCAACCGCATTCCCCATAGCAACAGGATAACCGACAAGATTCATGATTTCGATGTCATTATAGGAATCACCGATAAACATCATTTCCTCTAGCGATATTTGAAAGTAGTCTGCCAAAAAAACAGCCGCTCTGCCTTTGGACACTTCTGCACCAAATATCTCAAAAAATATTTCTTGCCCTATCTCGAAACTCTTAATGGGACTAAAAGAGCCTCCATATTTTTCTTCCACTGGATTCAATATATTTTGCAAGGTGTGATGCTCATCCAGTAGAACAATCTCTGTCACTTCATGAAGCGGCAGCGCATGGAAGTCGTCTATAAACCTTATCCTGTCCTGATTTCTTTGAAAATAGATTTCGTAGGGACCTCGGTAGGGATGAGTCATCCACATATCTTTTTTCTCCAAAGAGTTTAGGTAAAGAATCCTGCTACGAAGCGACTTTGACAGATGAAGCACCGCCGAAGCAATTTTCTGGGGTAGAAATACCTGCCTTAGTACTTTTCCGGAGATAGGTTGGTAGATGAGTGCACCATTCTGAAACACAACCGGTACATCCTCTGTCAGCATATTTAGAACCTGCAGACAAGTGTGATAGCTCCTCCCAGTCACCAATGTGACGGGAATGTGTTGTCGAATGCACCAATCAATTGCTTGCAAGTTTTCCTGAGGGATTTCTTTTTCGTCATTCATCAACGTCCCATCTATATCAATCAGCACTAACCGAACCATATTTTCTCTCCTTTACCCATGTGCAAAAACCAACAAATGGATATGCCAATCAGGAAAATTCTTTTGAATCGCTTCTTTACATCGATTTAATGTCGTACCAGTCGTAGCGACATCATCAAAAAGCAATATGTTTGCTTGTTGTGCCCATGAGTTTGTTTTGATAGAATAAAACGCTTCCGTCAGGTTTTTCATCCGATGGATCTTTCGCAAACTCGCTTGGTCTCGGTCAAAACAAGCTATCTTTCTTCTTAGGATGCGTGAATCCATCGGGATGGATGTCATTTTGCTGACATGGGTACCGATCATTTCTACCGGATGAAAACCGCGAGAGAACATCTTCCGAATAGACTGCGGAACAGGAATGATACAAGTAAATGGCGTTGACCATACTTCCGCAATCGCATGAGAAAAAGCATCCGCAATGAGCGGTAGCAAATCGAAACGCCTCGCGTATTTAAATCCTCGGATAATCTTCCCGCCTATGGGTTTATATCGGCAGCAGGCAATGATCTCGTCCCCCTTCTGAGAGAGATAACGTTGGATATGAAACTGGTTTGTTATCCACTTTTGATAACACTCTTCGCAAAATGGACCGTGAGATATGGTTCCGCACCCAATGCAGACTTTTGGAAAAAAATTCATCATTGTGCTACAAATTGAGCAAAAAACTGATGTAAATCTTCTTTGTTACGACAGTGTAATTCCGATAAATGAGAGGTGATAGGTGTGTAATCCGGACGATTCTTGCTATTTTCCAGAAAAGATTCTGCGGTTCTTTGCCAGGTTTGAAAACTATCTTTTAATTGTATGGAATAGGGTAATCGAAGCATTTCCGCAAAGGTGGTCACTTTTCTATCATACAGAATGGGCCATATTGGTTTGTTCAACAAGGACATAAAGATCATAAAATGCAAGCGCATACCGATCCCAAACTGGCAATCAGCCAGGAGATGAAACATCTCATCAGGCGGTAATCTTGTTTCGATCAGGTCCGATGAATGTCTCATTTTTTTACGGATACTGTTAGAGAAAGGTTTATCATACATAGGATAGAACGGGGTAAACAAGCAAACATAACCGGTTTTTTCACTGATTTCATCCAACAAAACAGCTAATTCATTCTGCCGGGAAACAGTATTGGCATTCGGACCAATTGAAACAGCAAACTGCTGACGATGCGATGCATGAATGACTGGAAATATCGGTTTATACAGTGAAAAAATGGGGTCAATTGTCGTGGCTACATTCCTCGTGACCTTTAATCGGGTTAACAGATTTTTTGATTCTTCATCCCGAAGCGTAATCTTTTGCACCAACCGTAGCACCCTACTTGTTAAAAACCGATTGAACCCGTATCGTAAAGGTCCAACACCGTTTGCATAAACGAGTACTTTTTTTTTGAACAACCAACCCAGAAAGATGATGGCAAGATAGTATAATGGACTTTTCCAGCTGGTAATATCTTGTATGAGCCCTCCTCCTCCGCTAATAATCCCGTGACAATACCGGATCTCCCGCAATACGGCCATCGGATCAAACCGATGAACTGCGAACAAACCGGTAGTGGTTGAGGTCGCGTGCGGATTGGCTGACAAAATAGTCACGATCAAACTAGGATCTTTTTCCTCTCGGATATCTCGGTGTAGAGATTCCAGAATAGCTTCGTCTCCAATATTACCATATCCGTAATAGCCGGATATCAGTATTTTTTTGAACTTATTCTTTCTTTGTTGCCAGATTTCCCTGAAACAGGGAAACGTTTTTATTAATCTGGTAAAACGAGTGTTGGGTTCTTTTATCAACCGGTAAAACCACTCCAGGTTATGTGCTATAAACCATGCCGGTGCACGGTTCACACATTGTGACCATACATCCAAACTACCACCCACGCCAACAGCTATTTTAGCTATCGGTTTTGATTTGTAGCGATGTATCAAAATTTCCTGCTTGCCCATTCCTACTCCGACAAACAACACATCGGGCTTTGCTTGAATGATCCCTTGCAGAACAGACGCTTCCTCTTCATCGGAAAAATACCCGTCACGTACGCCCGCTACAGAGATTCCGGGGTATTTACTCTGCAGGTATTCAGCAGCTTTGATCGCGATTCCTGGTTTCCCTCCCAATAAATACACACTCCCTTTTTGATTGTGTAAAAGCTGTAAAATGCCCTCAGAAAAATCAATACCAGGTATTCTCTCAGAAAAAAACTCTCCCAATGCTAATCCCGCTTTAACGATACTGATGCCATCTGGTAAAACCAGGTCGGATTCTTGAAGTGCTTTTTTGAGACGGGACTCCGTTCTGGCGAGATTAAGCATCTCTATATTGAGCGTTGAGACCGAGTGACAAGAAGAATCGGATAACCATTTTTCAGCCAATCGGAGCGACTCGGATAGACGAATGTTATGGATCGGTACACCCAATAGACGGATGACCGGTTTTTTGATTTGTTGATAGAGTAAACTGGTTTTTTGGATCATGGTGGTATTGGTAAAATAGGTACTCACCATCTGTCGGCCATTTTTTGAGAAAGCCTGCCTTAACGAAGCATCGCGAAGAAGACGCTGACAGGACTTTACTAGTTCGGTTTCTGTCGACTTTATATACCCGTTGTATTGATCAATGATTAATTCCTGAATTCCACCAATTTTTTTTGCTACCACCGGAACACCGGCGTTCATACTTTCGATAATGGCGATCCCCAACGCTTCCGCACGAGGTGTAAACAACATCAGATCAGAAGCAAGCAGATAGGGAAGAGGATCGGATTGAAATCCCGCAAATCTGATATACTCATCAATACCAAGTTTTTTTGCCAATACCTCCAGAACAGGCCGATGCTCCCCCCCTCCGATAATCAGAAGAAAAGGTTTTTCATCGGATATGGCGAGTAGTTTCTGAAAAACCCGAAACATCTCGTCGTACCCTTTCACTTTTACCAACCGGCTCAGTGTACCAATCACTTTTGCGGAAGAGGGTATTTCCAATTGTTTTCGGATAGCTTCACGTTTCATCTGCTTCTCGTCTTCAGATAACAAATTCTGTAAAGGAACACCATTTCTCACGATCGTGATTTTCTCTTTTGATATGCCTCTTTTAAGAAGCTGCGTAGCAATTTCATAGGACACGGCTATAAAAAACTGACTTCTATGTAAGGTCAACTGGTCAATGTACGCAAATAGGAATCCGAGGACAGAGTGCGAATAATCAAAAAACGGGTTGCTATGATAGGTTGTGACAATCGGTAACGGAACACGCCAAAGGGAAAGCCTGCCATACATATTTGCTTTTAAACCATGGGTGTGAAGAACATCAATTTGATTTTCGATAGACCATTTTCGGATGGAGCTGAAAATGTGCCGGTCCAACTTTGACTTCATCGGATAGATGGTAGCTTGAATGTGTGGGATTTGTTCGACAGAATGAGAGAGTTTACCTTCACCTAAAGAAAAGAAGTAGATCTCAAAATATTCAGCAGGCAGATCATGGCAAAGAGTCAAGATGTGGGTTCTTCCCCCGCCGGCGTCCCCTCCGTCTGCAACTATACCGATACGGATTTTTCTCATAAGAAGCGATATACCCTCCATGTTAACGTAACGCGTCCGAATTTCATCAACGGATTTTTCATCTCCAGATTCGTATCTGCGATTTGGGAACCGGATCCGATTACTATTCCCCTGTTTTTCGCTATTTCATAAGTTTTAAGGTATAAAAGGGCATCCAATCCTATTTTCTTGACCAGAGTACCTAAAATCATCACCCGAGCTGATCGAAAGCGCTGATTTCTAATCTTGCTTTTCGTTAATCTGAGAATTTGCATATCGCGCACCAACATTTTCCCCAGAGACAACCATGAATAATCGGGAATGATCGTTCCACGCTGTGCATCCAACTCTGCAATAGATTCATGAATATCCGGGATCGATACCGACATGCCGACGATTGGCTGACCCGGTTTTGAAAAATCCTCTACCAGCAGGACCAATTTATCAATCACGATCAGCTTTAGTGCTTTCACCAACGCATCAAATTCCAAATGAGTCATTTTCTCAAACTGCGGGTGTTCCTTCGTGTCCCAGGCGGTGTTGTAAACTGCTTTGATCTTGCTCGTGTCCTGTCTGATTCTATCCATCCGTATGTGTCGGATTTTAATGCCTTCTTCCTCTAACAGGGTTTCGATCTTTTTTCCATTTTTCCGGATCGCGTTAACCCTTTGATCAAACGCCGCCATCCCCTCTTCCCGAAGTCCGAATGCAAACCAATCGTTTTCTTTCTGCCCTCGCTGATCAAAATACGACTGGTAATAGGGGGGATGATAAGGTTCCATAAACATAGGTCGGTGCTGAAACCCGCCAATGGTCAAGCCTACCTCACCGTTCGCATTGTACTTCGCAGGCCCTATAATCTTCACCACTCCTTGCTTTTTAAGCGTATTCAGAGCGGTATCGATAAGTAATAAAGCCGCTTCTTCATTTTCAACACACTCAAACAAACCGATCCAACCGATATCGCCTTCTATGTCGCGTTCTTTATAGGTTTGGTCAATATAACAAGCAATTCTGCCTAATACCCTCCCCTCCTCTTTCACAAGAAAATATTGAAGAAAGGATACATGACGAAAGAATGGATTGGAACCGGGAAAAAAAGACTTTCCTCCGCTTCGATCAGGATTGATATCGCTCAATTCGGTCGAATAGATGGGGAATACTTTTTGAGAAGCTTCTGCATGGTAGGCAGGAATCTGCCACATTACATGCACAAATTCCTGCAGACAGCGAAACGAAAGCCGAAAATTCGCTTGCACTGGTCTTGGGTTTTCGATGAGCGAATCGATGGTTAACATGCCTGCACATCTTCTGGATCCGGTTGCTTGTTCACTCCATCATTATAATAAGATCGACACATGGTTACACTATTTTCTGATAACGAACCGGCAAACAGCTGATAAACTCGGATTATGCAAAATCAGGTACTGTTTTTCCGAGACCGGGAATCTCAGGTTGACAGCTTCTGTCTTCTTGATCTTGCGATAGAATCCCGAACGAACGGATTCCCCTTTTGTAAAGCTCTCCAAACCAGCTTTGTCCGTACAACAAATCTCTAAAGGCGAGGTTTCCGAAAACCAATATTCCATATACCTGAGTTGTGTATAATACGCATCCACCCAAGGAAAAACCTCTAAATACGTTGGTTTGCACTCAATGGTAATCGGTAGTTGTTGAACAGGAATCCAAGATATCGTGATGGTTTGCGTTTTTCCATCCCAGTTCAGTTTGGCACCAAATAAATCCGCTATTGGTCTGACCTGCAGATAGTACTTCTGTCCATTTTTCACCCACACAGGAGTAGGGGTGGTGACCCGTTTGCCATTGAGATCATAATAGCTCTCGTTGGCAGTAAACACGACTCTCGTCTGTCTGAATTCAAGCACCATAGTGGTCGGTTCGATATTCCAAGAAATTGTTTTGAACTTTTTTAGCAGGTAATTGGTTTCAGCGTAGGTAGCGTTCATTTTTTTATCCACATATACCAAGTCAGGATTGTGGGGATCAATCCAGAGAGAAAAACTCTCCTTTTCCGGTATATTCTCATAATTCATTTGTTGAGGAGCGGATAGATGAACTAAGGAAGGTTTTCTGCCAGGAATGGTCACATGGATTTCCTTTTCCCTCACCCCATCCGGAATAGAAAAAGGGAAATTGACCGTACCGATACGGGTAATCACATAGACCGTAAATCGCTGATGGCCGACCTGTTCGATCTTGGCTACCCCATTGGCATTTGCATACCCTATCGCAGAGACAAACGGAACCGGTTGGTATTTGCCCTCCATCGGCCAGTGACTCCATAACTCCACCCGAGATCCGTCCAATGGCTGACCCTCTTCATCCTTCACAATAAAATGAAGGTCAGTTAACAATTCTTCCGGATTATACGGAAGCTTGGAACGCCAGACATGATCATACTTACCGTTGGATTCCCAACACATCGGCCAGGAGAAGATCCGTTTCCCCCAAGATTTATAATAAATCAGGGAGTCATCGAAATAGGGCTTCCAGGAGCTTTTCTCTCCCCCTTCTCCGGAAGAGGAATCGACATGGTGCCAGCCATCCGCCCAGAAGTTATTAAACTGATGGTCTTCTCCAAGCGCTACTATAATGATGGTCGGAATGTTCATTGCTCTTGCAGCAGCTTCATAGATAATGGACCACTCACCGCACCAGATTCCCAAGTCTTTGTTCAGCAAATTCTGGTAAATGTTGTACCAGCCGCGTGGTTTTTCCCCAGTATGCCAGATCCCGCCAATATCCTGTTTTAACCAGAAATCTACTAAATAAGCCGCTTCATAAAGCGTTTTAGCTTCTTTTACCCTCTCCAGAAGTGTGGTGCCATATTTCGTATCCGTGGGTAAGAAAGTACGGTAGAAATTGCCTTGATAAGCGGTTTTATACGCGTTAGGGCTCATGATGTAACGGTTTAACATGACCAGATACTGATAGTAGATTTCGCGGGGCATCTCTACAAAGCCTTTATCCGTTGCGTACTCTAAAGTGGAGTAATCCGGATATTGTTTCATTTTGACATACTGTACTTGCCCGCACATGTCGGAGATGGATTTTGCATTCTCCACCAATAAGGGTAACAATTCTTGACGAATATAGATCAGCAAATCCTCCACCTGAAAATTTGTAACACAAAAAGCGACTTCATCGATATATTCAGGAGGAACTGTGTTCAGAAAGTCAAGTAACAATTTCGTTTCCGTCTGATTATATCTGGTAGCGTATAAAGTATCGAAATCACGAATAAACCCTGTTCCTCCGAAAAACATGCCGATAGGGCTTTTATCGGCTTCGGAGCGATAGGGTACGAACTGAAAAACACCCTTTTGATGACTGTAATTCGTAAGATAGGATAACGGCGCTGCAGTGGAAGCAAAACCAAGATCCAGGCTTCCGTCCCCTTGTACGTCCAGTAAAAAGGGGGAGCAATTGCCTGCTGTTTGCCAATTCTTAACCAACGGATAGGTTTGGAAAATAATGGGTTGCTGATTCATCTGGACGCGGAATGTATCGAGGGATCCATCCTGATCGCCAACCAACAGCCACCCAGTTTTCTCGTTTTCCCAGTAGCAGTAGGGGGAAGCTCTTCCGGAAACTACCACCCCTTCCTGATTCGGGTTTTCTTCGTCCCAGAGTTCAGTCCAATGAGGGAAAAAAGACGAGTCTT
>Ga0302252_1000454_pt1 | contig 35919 bp, 37 predicted proteins | sample AAG_RA_Leu_MG_FD_193511 | JGI IMG/M metagenome (GOLD analysis project Ga0302252, IMG submission 193511) | Enriched activated sludge microbial communities from anaerobic digester in WTTP, New Holstein, Wisconsin, United States - AAG_RA_Leu | ecosystem: Engineered > Bioreactor > Anaerobic >... | reverse complement strand
CTCTCCATCAAATAATTGATCGGAGTTCTCTCCGCTCTTAATCTCTTGTTTCCTCGTTGTCCCTCTCTTATCGACAGGGCACGCTGTAATCAGGCTTCGCACAACTGTTCAGTTTTCAAGGTCCGATGCCGCCAGCGGTGTTAGCGCTGACTGGAACTTTATTCTATCATGTCCGGCTGGCTCTTGTCAAGCACCCTTTTGGCTCCCGCCGTCCGGGTTTCTGCCTGCGCGAGCAAGCTTCTATAATCTATCATGGCCGCCAGGCCCGGGCAACCTGAATAAGCAGTGATATTAGGCAATGAACGGCCTTGAACCATCGATATTCTCATTTATCTCTTGCTTAGTCCAATTTAGGCCTTATTTCGACTTTTTTAGCTATCCATCCTCCCGAAAACGCATCGTCGGGAAGAAGAGAACGTCACGAATCGACGGACTGTCGGTCAGTAGCATGATCAATCGGTCAATCCCGATTCCCAGCCCCCCGGCCGGCGGCATCCCGTATTCCAGCGCGGTGAGGAAGTCTTCATCCACCGCGTAGATCTTCTTTTCTTCTTCGCTTCGGACCGCCCATTGTTCAGTCAGCCGCTGCCGTTGATCGAGGGGATCGTTCAGTTCAGAAAAGGCGTTGGCCAGTTCCCGGGCGAAAATAAACAGTTCGAATCGGTCGGTCACTGTGGGATCCTGGGCGTTGCGCTTGGCCAGCGGAGAAACCTCCACCGGGAACTGCGTGATAAACACCGGCTGCATCAGCTGCGGCTCCACCAATTCCTCAAAGACTTCGGTGATGATATCCCCCCGGGCGCCGCCCGGCGTCGTTTCGACCCGGAGCTGGCGGGCCAGAGCGCGGGCTTCGTCGGCCGTAGAAGTCAGGTTGAAGTCCGCACCGGTATGCTGTTTGATCGCTTCCAGCATAGTCAGGCGGGCGTAGGGCGGAGCGATGTTGATCTGGTGCCCCTGGTATTCGATAGTGGTCGTGCCCAGACACTCCTGTGCCGCGTAGGCGATCAAATTTTCGGTGATGTCCATCATGTCGTTATAATCGGCATACGCCTGATAGAGCTCGAGCATTGTGAATTCGGGGTTGTGCCGCGTGGAGATGCCTTCGTTCCGAAAATTGCGGTTGATTTCGTACACTCGCTCCAAGCCGCCGACCAACAGCCGTTTGAGATAGAGTTCGGGCGCCACCCGGAGATAGAGAGTCAGATCGAGCGTGTTGTGATAGGTAATAAAGGGCCGGGCGGTCGCTCCCCCCGGAATCGGCTGCATCATCGGGGTTTCCACCTCGATAAATCCCGCTCCATCCAAAAATTGCCTGATGGTTCTAATGATTTTGCTCCGTAACATGAACACTTCCCGGACTTCGGGATTGACAATCAGATCGACATAACGCTGCCGGTAGCGCAGATCCACGTCCTTGAGCCCATGCCACTTCTCCGGCAGTGGCCGCAATGACTTGGCCAGCACCGTCAGCCGCTCAACCTCAATCGATTTTTCACCTTTTTTGGTGCGAAACACTTTGCCTTCCACGCCAATCAGGTCACCCAGATCGAGGCTGAGAAAACGCTCGTACGCCTCCTCGCCCAAACCGTCTTGGCGGGCATACAATTGAATCGAGCCGGTGCGGTCCAGCAAATTGGCAAAAGCCGCTTTGCCGTGTCCGCGGCGGGCCATTACCCGGCCTGCCACCACCACCGTCGTCTGCTCCAACAATTCAAAGTTTTCGCTTACCTGCCGATTGCTGTGGGTGGTGGTAAACCGGCCGCCGAAGGGATCAATGCCCTCCCGCCGCAGCGCCTCCAGCTTGTCTCGGCGGACCTGCAATAATTCATGAATTTCTTTCTGTTCGTTCACACTGCCTTCCCTCCCAAATCAAAGCAAAACCCCATACCAAAAGGTACAGGGTGTTTCCCGTCGGAACTTCGCGCTCTTATTCCACCCGAAGGATCTGGTATTGCAACTGTCCATCGGGCGCCTTGACCGTCACCACGTTCCCCACCTGCTGTCCCAGGATCGCCCGGCCGACAGGTGATTCCACGGATAGTCGCTGCATTTCCGGATCCGCCTCGACGGAACCGACCAGCATAAATTCCATTTCCTTGCCTTCGGTGAGATCTTTAAGTACGACCCGGCTCCCCACCCCGACCTCGCCTCCCGGCGTATGTTGGCTTTCAATGATCCGCGCATGGCGCAGAATCTTTTCCAGGGTTATGATTCGTCCTTCGACAAAAGCCTGCTCGTTCTTGGCGTCGTCATATTCAGAATTTTCGGTGATATCCCCGAAATCTATCGCCTGTCTGATCCGGTCAGCAACTTCTGATCGTTTCACGGTTTTCAGTTGCTCCAGTTCAGCCTCCAGTTTCTGGAGGCCAGCGGGGGTGAGGATAACCTCTTTCTCCGGCATGTGCTCCGCTCCTTTACCCAATTTGGCACGCAGCGCTGCAGGCGCCCGCGGTATTGACTTGGATTATAGAGAGGACTGCCTCTTTTGTCAAGAAAAGTGAATTACCGTAAATCCACGATCCGCGGCTCCAGTCCGATTTGATCCAGCAGGCGATGGTAGTCGGCGGCAGTTATCTGGGCCACCGGCTTTCCGGCGAGCACGACAAAGACCCCCTCCAGCACATTGGTTCCAAACGAACGGCCGTGCAATTCGGGAGTAGTGGTCACCAGCCGACCGACGCCCCGCTGCCGGAGCAGCTGAATGTCTTCGCCGGTCACGGTATTAGTTATCACCACTTGTCCAGACAGCCGCTCTGGAAGATAGCGCCGAATGAAGTGAAAATCGCCGGCGATTATGTCCGCCGCATGGTAATAGGCGGCGTGTTTGGGCAGCACCCGTTCTTGTTTATCGCCGGTGGGATAGAGCATTGAAAACGGCATTTGGGTCACCACCGGCGCCAGCACCCGGGCGGCTAAGTCGAGAGCCGTCAGGGAATGCAGCGCGATCGGGATCCCGAGCCCGAAAACCAAGTCTCCGAACGTCATCTCCGCTCCTGCCGCAGCCAGCGCTTCCGACATGCCAAACCGGTCAACACCAGCCACCATCAGCACCCGTCGATGGGCAATCGGAATGTCGGTCCGCTCGACTAGAAACTCGATCACCCGCCGTTCCAGGGTGTTTTTCAGCCCGCTGCCATCGACAATCGGAGTCTGCCGGGCAGCCGCCGCGATTTTCTTGGCATCCCGCAGAACATAGCGCCGGCGGCCGGCGGAAAGATATAAATCAATCCCGCCCATGCCGAAGGCATCGACTTTCCCGTCCAATTCCCGGATCAGTGCAATCGCCCGCTGGATGTCGCCATCGGTGCCGATCCGTTCGATCCGAAAGCGCCGGCCCAAGAATTCGGCATCCACCGCATGATCCCGCCGGGCGGAACCGAGACTGACGCTGACAATCCGCTTAACTGTCCCCATTACCGCTCTTCCTCCGCCCAGCAGGCCGCAATTATTTCCCGCAGCACTTCCGGATCTACATACTGATCCTCTGCGATCGGAGAACTGCCGAGATTGAAAGGAATGACCTCTCGATCCAGAAGTGCTTGCGCGATTCGGATCCGCAGATCGGAACCGATGACCACCACTACATCATAATCCCGGAGCCGAACGATCAAGTCCATGATCTTGTTCAACAACTCGATGCCGCTGGCCGCACCGACAAACTCCCAGCGTTCCCGATCGGTAAGTAAAAAGACGAAGTCGACTCCGACTTCCTCCAACGCAGCCTGCAATTCCGCTTTGTTCAATACCGGAAAGCCGATCACCGCCAAACGGCGACCCTGCCGGATTTCCCCCAGACCTTCCAACCGAGAGATGAACGCCCGGTCCAAACCCAGCCGCTGGGCGACTTCCTGCTGCGACAGCCCCTGGCTGCGCAGTTCGAAAATCCGGTCAATCCAGCTGTTCAGTTTCTGGCGGTTGATGATTTTATCCCCGATCCGCAGCAAACTCATGTCCCCCTCCTCTCTGTCCCGCCGCGGGTAGGCGGAGCGCCGGCCGACCGGCCGCACTTCATACGCCGGCCGTCGGGGCGAGGCTCGCAATTTCAGCCGCAAATACCGTGAGGAATGATTCCACCGCTGAGGCAGAAGCGACCGTGGCGGCCATGGTCCGCAGCCGGCTGGCACCAGGAAATCCTTTGCAATACCAGATCAGATGCTTCCGCAGTTGGCGGGCCGCCGATTCCTCGTCGCGAAATTCTAATTCCAACTGCCAGTGGCGCCTGATAATCGCCGCCCGCTCGCTCAAGCTCATGGCCGGCAGTTCCCGGCCGGTGCTCAGCACCGACCGGACCTGGCGGAAAAGCTGGGGATTCCCGAGCGCTCCCCGGCCGATCATAATTGCGTCACAGTTGGAAATCGCGTGTAATCGGCTGGCATCATCCGGGCTCCAGACATCGCCATTGCCGACCACCGGAATCGACACCGCCGCTTTGACCCGGGCGATGCTTTCCCAGTCAGCACGGCCGGAAAACATCTGGCGGCAGGTCCGGCCGTGAATGATCACCGCCGCCACTCCCAAGCTCGCCGCCAGCTGAGCGACTTCCACCGCATTGACCGAATCTTCATCCCAGCCTTTGCGGATTTTTATTGTCACCGGCAGCGTCACCGACGACCGGACCTGCTCAACAATACGGGCGATCTGAGTCGGGTGCCGCAGCAGCGCCCCGCCCTCCCCGTTGCTCACAACCCGGGGAGCGGGACAGGCGAAATTAAGATCAATCACAGAAGCCCCAGCTTGCTCCGCCATGCGGGCCGCTGAGGCTATTTGTCGGGGATCGGCGCCGAAAATCTGCACTGCCGGCGGTGGGGATTCCCCGGCGATCTCCAGCAATTCCCGAGCCAATTCAATGCTCCGGGTCAAGCCGGCAGCATGCACCATCTCAGTGCAGACCATGCTGCATCCGGCTTCCCGGGCCAGCATCCGAAACGCCCGGTCGCTGTACCCGGCCATCGGTGCCGCCCAGACCGGGAATCCGGCCGGAGTTGCTCCGAATTGGATCTGTTCAGACATGGGGATTGCAGTTCTTTTCGTAAATCAGCCGCAGTCCCTCCAGCGTCAGGAAATTGTCGACCACATCGATAGTGTGGGAATCGGCCGCGATCAGCTCGGCAAAACCGCCGGTCGCGACCACTTTGACCGGCACTCCGTTCAGCTCCGCCTTCATCCGTTCAACAATTCCGTCGACCTGCCCAATGAATCCATAGATCACTCCCGACTGCATGCTGGAGACGGTGTTGCGGCCGATGACCGAGCGGGGCTTGATCAGCTCGATGCGCGGCAATTTGGCCGCCCGTTGAAAGAGGGCTTCGCTGGAAATTCCGATGCCGGGAGCGATCGCCCCGCCCAGATATTCGCCCTGGGCATTGATCGCGCAAAAGGTGGTTGCGGTGCCGAAATCGACCACAATCACTGGCCCGCCATAGCGTTCGAAGGCCGCCACGGCGTTGACCACCCGGTCCGCTCCGATTTCCCGCGGATTTTCGTATTTCAATGAAATCCCGGTCTTGACCCCCGGTCCCACCACCAGCGGTTCCACTCCGAAATACCGCTGGGACATGTCCTCCAAAACCGGATTGAGCGGCGGCACGACCGACGAAATGACCAGCGCCTTGATTTCCCGACTGTCGATCTGACCGTAGGGGAAAAGGCTCTTAATCAACACCGCGTATTCGTCGGCGGTCTTTTGCCGGTCGGTGGAAATCCGCCAGTAGGTCAGCAGTTTCTCTCGTTGATATACGCCCAAAACAATATTGCTGTTGCCGACATCAAATACCAGGATCATCTACTTTCTCACCCTGCTCTTCTTTGCTGCCGGGTGCACTGCTGCTCCCGGTCGTTTTATGAAGCGCTGCCTCGTTCCAGCCAGGTCACCCGTTGCGCGATCATACGGGCCAACGCCGCCGCCAGGCCCGCCTTGATCAAATCGAGGCCGATGAATGGCAGAACGCCGACTTTCAAAGCGGTGGCAACGGACATCGCTTTGCCCAGATAAAAATTAACGATCAGCCAAAGGTACGGCAATCCAATGCCATAAATCGCCAGCAATCCGGCGCCCATGGCCAGTCCATAATGAAACACGGTCGGCTCCTCGAACCGTTCCAGCACCCATCCCGCCAGAAAAGCGGCCGCCACGAATCCGAGCAGAAAGCCGAAAGTCGGCTGCAGAACATAGAGCGGACCCCCAAACGGCGGTTTAGCAAAGACCGGGATGCCAACCAATCCCATCAATATGTAAGCCAGCATGCTCTTCGCTCCAGCCCGGCTGCCCAACAGCACCCCGGCCAGAAGCGACATCATCGGCAAAAAGCTGAAGGGGACCAAGATCTCGCCGCCCCACTTCAGAACCAACGCCACCACACACGTAAAACCGGTAAACAATCCGATCCGCACCAGTTCCCGCGTTTTTGAAAAATGATCCATTTCTTTCCCCCGTTTCTTATTGTTAACTTGTTTTTCAACAAGGTTAACTATACCACGGGGTTGTTCAGCCCGCAAGCCTGAACTGTACCAGCGGAGGGCTTGGCCTGAAACAGATCGAGACTGATGTCCAGAGCCCGAACCGAATGGGTCAGGGCGCCGATGGAGATCAGATTGACTCCGGTCTGAGCGATTGCTCGCAAACGGTCCTCGGTTACTCCACCCGACGCCTCCAGCAAGACACGGCCGGCAGCCAATTCCACGGCTTGAGCCATGCTCGCGCAGTCCATATTATCAAGCATAACGATATCCACCCCGGCCGCCAGCGTCTCCCTGAGCTGTTCCAGGGTTTCCACTTCGACTTCGATTTTGATCATGGGCGAAACCTGGTTTTTCACCCGCGCCACCGCTTCCCGAATCCCGCCGGCCGCCTTAATGTGATTATCCTTAATCAGAACCATATCGTGCAGGCCAAACCGATGATTCCATCCGCCTCCGACTCTAACCGCATATTTTTCCAAAGCCCGCAGCCCCGGAGTGGTTTTACGGGTATCGACGATTCGCACCGGCAATCCCTCCAGCTGCTGCACACAACGAGCGGTGGCAGTAGCAATCCCCGAAAGCCGTTGCAGGCAGTTGAGGGCCACCCGCTCCCCGCTCAATAGCGCTCGAATTCGGGCCCGGACCTGAACAATACAGTCGCCGGCCGCCAGCTTATCTCCATCCCGGCGGCATTCCCGAAACTCCGCCTGGGGATCCAGCCGGGTAAACACCCGCCGGGCCAGCTCAATACCTGCCAGTACTCCCGGTTCTTTGCTGGCAATAATTCCCCAGCCCTGCTGGTCGGGATCGACAATCGCCGCAGTGGTGATATCCCCCCATCCCAAATCTTCCGCCAACGCCCGGTCCAGCCAGGCATCGACGATCAAGTCGTCCGGAAACATGGTGGTGTTCACCTCCGTTTCTGCCAGATCAGATGCCGCCGCCAGGATGCATCATTGGCCGCGGGAAAGTCTTCCCGGTAATGGGCGCCCCGGCTCTCGGTGCGAACCAAGGCTGACTGTGCGGTCAAACGGTCGAGCAGCGCCATGTTCGCGATTTCCGCCCAGCGGGAATCGGTCACTTTCCCCGCCAGCCAATGTTCCCAGCCGGCAAAGCGCTGCCAGCCCTGATTGAGTGCCGGGGCTGAGCGCACCAGCCCCACCTGCTCCCACATCCCTTGCTGGAGCTCAGTCTTGACGGCCGCCGGATCGCAGAATGGTGCCGTCGGGATTTCCCCAGCATGTTCCGGCGGCTGCCATTTGAGCAGCTGCGGATCCCCTCCCGGCTGCCAGGCTAGCAGTGCTTCCTCTTCTGCGACATCGACCGCGCCGACCAGTCGGACCAGATCCCGCGGCGCTGAAAATTCCCGGTGGATCCAGTCCTGCCGGCAGCGGCGCACAATCCGGTCTCCAAATACCAGGCCGTCCAACAAAGAGTTACTGGCCAGCCGGTTACCGCCGTGGACTCCGTTGCAAGCCGCTTCCCCGCAGGCGTAAAGACCGGGGATGCTGGTTTGGCCCCAGAGATCGGTTCTAACTCCGCCCATCGTATAATGCGCTGCCGGGGCCACTGGGATCGGCGTCCGGGTCAAATCGATACCGTATTCTTGACAGCGTTTACTGATATTGGGGAAGCGGCGCCGCAGCCATTCCCCGGGTAAATGCGTAACGTCCAGGAAGACTCGATTCCCTTCCTCCATTTCCCGCCAGATGGCCCGGGCGACCACATCCCGGGGAGCCAATTCACCACGGGGATGATAGCGGGGCATGAAACGCTCGCCCTTCTGAGTAATCAGAATGCCGCCTTCTCCCCGAACCGCTTCCGAAATCAAGGCCTGGGGAGCCCCCGGAATCGCCAGGGCGGTCGGATGAAATTGAACGAATTCAATGTCCATCAGCTGCGCCCCGGCCCGATAGGCGGCAGCCATGCCGTCACCGGTTGCAATCGGGGGGTTGGTCGTATTGAGAAACAATTGCCCCGCCCCGCCGGTGGCCAGCACCGTCACCCGGGCGAGGAAAGCGATCGGCCGTTGACGGGTTTGGTGGAAAGCGACCACACCCCGGCACTCTCCGCTCCGGTCGACCAGCAGATCGAGCAGAAAACAATTTTCTTCCACTTCCACTTCCCGGGTTTCCGAGCAGGCCCGCATCAACGTGTATTGAATTTCGCTGCCGGTGGCATCGCTGGCGTGAATCACCCGGGGACGGCTGTGGGCCGCCTCATGGGTGAAAAGAATACTGCCTTTGTCCTGATCGAAGGCCATTCCCATCCGCATCAGTTCCCCCACCCGGGCCGGACCTTCGTTGACTAGAATATCCACCGCCGCTTCATCGCACAGCCCGGCTCCGGCTTCCAGGGTATCCGTCCGGTGCAAGGTCGGGGAGTCGTGCTCATCCAGCGCCACCGCGATCCCGCCTTGGGCCAGATAGGTGTTGGTGTCCGCCATCCGCAATTTGGTTAAAACCGTTACCCGACCGTAATCACTGGCTTTGAGAGCACAGAAGAGACCGGCGATCCCGCTGCCCACCACCAGGAAATCAACTGCCTCGCAATCCATTCCAATCGGGTCGAAGTCCATCAGGTATCGCCGGGGCATATTACCGCACCCCCCTTTTTATTGGATTGCCAACATCCGCTCCAGCGCCCGCCGAGCCTGACTTGCAATCGGCTCCGCGACCTCCACCCGAGGCTGCTGCCGGACTAACGACCAGGCTAATTTTTCCAGAGTGATTTTTTTCATATCCGGACAGACCAAACTGGGCGAAGCCAAGAAAAAGCGCTTGTCCGGGCATTGCCGCTGCAAATGATGGAGCAGGCCGACTTCGGTGCCGATGATGAATTCCCGAGCTGCTGATTCCCGGACAAAGCGGACGATGCCGGCGGTGCTGAATACTCCGTCCGCCATCTCTGTTACTTCCGGGCGGCATTCGGGATGAACCACCAGCAACGCTTCCGGATGCTCCGCTTTTTGTGCCAGCACTGCTTCCCGGCGCACAGCATGGTGCAGCGGACAATAACCCGGCCAGGGAATGATCTTCCGGCCGGTTCGTCGGCGCACCCAAGCGGCCAGATTCTGATCCGGCACAAACAAAATCGGCCGCTCCGGCGGCAACGACAAGACTATCCGCTCGGCGTTGGAAGACGTGCAGCAAATATCGCTTTCCGCCTTGACCGCAGCCGAAGTATTGACATAGCTGACCACCAGCAATTCCGGATCCCGGCGGCGGGCAGCCCGCAATTTTTCAGCCGTCACCATCTCCGCCATCGGGCAGCCGGCGGAAAGTTCCGGCAGCAGGACCCGCCGTCCGGGATTAAGGATCGCCGCGCTCTCGGCCATGAAGTGAACGCCGCAGACCACTACCACCTCCGCCGAGCCGGCCGCCGCCTGCTGCGCCAACTGCAGAGAATCCCCGACAAAATCAGCCACTTCCTGGATCTCCGGAAGCTGGTAAAAATGGGCCAAAATGATGGCCCCCAGTTCTTGCTGCAGCGCCTTTATCTCTCTCCTCAGAGCAGCGCCGGGATTATTCAACCGAAGCTCCTTTCTGGGTACTGGTAATCCGATTCTGGCTGTCGACAAATACCAAGTCGGGCTGGTAGCGTCGCGCTTCCTCTTCGTTGAACATCCCGTAAGAAATAATAATGATGATGTCCCCTTTATGGACCATGCGGGCGGCCGCCCCATTCAGGCAAATCATCCCCGATCCCCGCTCGCCGGGGATGACATAGGTCTCAAATCGGGCGCCGTTGTTGTTGTTTACGATCTGTACCTTTTCATTGTGCCAGATATTGGCCGCGTCCATCAGATCCCGGTCAATAGTTATGCTGCCGACATAATTGAGATCAGCATCGGTTACCGTCGCCCGGTGGATTTTTGATTTGAGCATGGTTCGGATCATTGCTGTCTACACCTCCACCACAACATTATCGATCAATCGGGTCGTCCCAAAGCGGACAGCAACTGCGATCAGGGTGGAACTGCTCAACTGTTCCACCGGAGCCAGGTCGGCCGCTCCTACAATTTCCACATAATCAATCTTTGCCGCCGGTTCGCTGCTGATCATTTCCGAGATCGCCTGCCGCAGGCGACCAGCCTCGCGTTCTCCTCTCGCCACCATCTGCCGGGCCAGCTGCAAAGACCGAGACAACACCAGCGCCGCCTGCCGTTCAGCCGCAGTCAGATAGACATTCCGCGAACTCATCGCCAATCCGTCCTCCTCCCGGACGATCGGCGCCACGATAATTTCCACCGGCAGATTGAGGTCGCTGGTCATTTTTCTGATTATCGCCGCCTGCTGCGCGTCTTTTTGGCCAAAAACCGCTACTTCCGGTTGTACGCAATTGAAGAGCTTGCAGACGACGGTGGTCACCCCACGAAAATGGCCCGGACGCGAACGCCCGCATAAACCTTCGGTCAATTTTTCAACTTCGACCGCGGTGCAAAAACCGGGAGGATACATTTCCTCCGCCGACGGGGAGAAGATCGCTGCCACCCCCGCCGCTTCCGCCAGGCGGGAATCTCGTTCCAGATCCCGTGGATAGCGGTCTAAATCCTCATTCACCCCAAACTGCAAAGGATTGACGAATATGCTCATGATCACTATCTCGGCCCGATCGCGGGCAACCTGCACCAAGCTCAAATGGCCTTCATGCAGATAACCCATGGTGGGAACGAGTCCGATCCGTTTCCCTTGCTGCCGTTGAGCCGCCACAAAACGTCGGATTCCGGCAATATCGCGAATGATTTCCACTGTTCCTCCTTCGCTTAGTACAGCCGCTCCAGAATATCGTCTTTCAACGTGTAGCAATGCTCTTCCGCCGGAAACCGCCCCGCTGCCACGTCTTCCTTATAGGCCTGAAAGGCCTGGCGCATGGTCTCCCCGATATTAGCGTACTGACGAACAAATTTCGGCACATGTCCCGAAAACAGCCCGAGCAGGTCATGGTTCACCAACACCTGGCCGTCGCAACCCGCTCCTGCTCCGATCCCAATGGTCGGGATCGGAATCTCCCGGGTTATCCGCTCTGCCAGGGAAGCCGGCACACATTCCAGCACTATGCTGAAAGCCCCCGCTTCCGTCAGCAACCGGGCATCCTCCAGCAGTTTCTGGGCAGTCTCCAGATCCTTGCCCTGGACTCGAAAGCCGCCGAGCTGATGAATCGCCTGGGGAGTCAATCCAATATGTCCCATTACCGGAATTCCGGCTTCTACCATCGCCCGGACTACCGCCACCCGCTCCCGACCGCCTTCCAGCTTGACCGCCTGACAGCCGCTCTCCTGGATGAATCGGCCGGCGTTGCGCAGTCCGTCCTCGACCGAGAGATGATAACTGAGAAACGGCATGTCCGCCACTACCATCGTGTTGGGCGCGCCGCGGGTCACCGCCCGGGTGTGGTGGAGCATATCTTCGACCGTGACAAACAAGGTGTTCTCATATCCCAGGACCACCATGCCCAGAGAATCCCCGACCAGGATCATATCGATTCCCACCGCTTCCATGGCCTGCGCCGAAGGGAAGTCATACGCGGTAAGCATCGAGATTTTTTCGCCCCGTTGTTTTTTTTGCCGCAAAGAGAGCGTGGTTTCTCGTGGCATTGTCTTCACCTCTTTCCTGAACTTAGCAGTTTGGTCATTGCTTCCGCCTGCGCCGCGCTGATCCCGCCGCGAGCCACTGCCAGCTGCACCGTTTTCAGTCCGAGCTCCCGGTACAGTCGGACGGTCTCAGCTTCCAATCCCTCCATTCCGATCAAGTGTTTGTCAATTGTTGCCGTATCTCCACGGGCTATCGGCCCAGTCAGTGCCCGGGGGATGCCCAGTGTCTTCAAATTGGATAAGGTTCCTTCCATCAGCGGCAGCAAGGCCGGCAGACACATCTCCCGGGGGATTCCAGCCGCAGCCAGCAAATCGACGGCTATTCCGGCCAATGTCACCAAATAATTTGAGGCCACACAGGCTCCGGCGTGATAGAGCGGCTTCGCCGATCCGGCAATGCCAAAGGGAATTCCTCCCAAGTCGGCCACGATCGATTCGACCAGCTGGCGCACGGTTTCCTCCCCTTCCAGGCTGAAGATCGACCCCGGCAAAATGCGCATCGCTTCTTCGCTGGAGGCAAAGGACTGCAGGGGATGCACCGCCATGGTCCCTGCCCCCGCCGCCGCCGCCGGTGCCAAGACATCACTGCCCAACGCTCCGCTCATGTGGAGCACGATCTGTCCCGGACGAAATCCCTGTTGATCAGCTAATTCCTGCGCCAGCCCCGCCAGGGCGGTGTCGTTGCAAGTCAAAAAAACGATTTCCGCCCCTCGCACTGCCTCGACCGCCGTTCCGACGGGTACGGCTCCGACCGCCTCCGCCAGCCGCCGCGCCCGCTCCGGCTCCAGATCGTGCACCGTTCTAATCCGGTAGCCCTTGCCCGCCAACAGCCGGCCCACCGCGGATCCCACTGTACCCGCGCCCACAATGCTCAGGTTCTGGTTCCGATTATTCTCCATTTTTTCTCCAAAAAATAAAAACCTCCCCGGACAAAGTTCAGGAAGGCACATGGTCTCGCGCAACCCCTTCCGTCTCGGTCCATTTGGCTACAAGCGGATTTGATTGTGAGGGTATAGTCATGTATTTGATCAGTATTCACAGTATCTGACTGTCAGGGCTGGGCCTCTGCGTCACTGCGGAACAATTCTATCATGGGCGAGCAATTTCGACAATACTGTTGCCATCCCCTGGCGCTCGATTTCACGAATTATTTTTTCCGCTGTCCGACCTTCTGCAAACGTCAGGTCAGGGGCGATTTCCGTCAGCGGAACCATTACAAAATCCCGCTCCCACATCCGGGGGTGCGGGATCACCAGCTCCTCGGTCTGGATCTTGGTCCCTTGATAGAGCAGGATATCGATGTCGATCGGCCGCGGTCCCCAACGTTCCTGCCGCCGCCGCCCCAAGTCTCTTTCCACTTCTTGGGTGAACGTCAACAGTTGTAACGGCTCCAGCCGGGTACTGATCCCAATCACCGCATTCAAAAACAATTCCTGCCCAGGCGGCCCTCCCCAGGGCGTAGTTTGGTACAGCGATGAAACTCGATTTATCCGGATTAACGGATGACAGGCCATCCGCCCCAAAGCCTGCCAGAGGTTTGCCTGCCGATCCCCCAAATTTGAACCGAGGCCCAGATAGGCCCAGCGCCAGGAATAATCAGCGTTTAAACCGCCGGCTGCCCGTTCGTCCACCACCGCGGCATACTCCATCGCCCCGCCCAACGCCACCTGGGGCTTCTTGACTTCGATTCGGATCCAGCTCAGCGGAAATTCGAACAGCAATTCTTCCACCAGACAAGCGGCGAGGGTTTCCAATAGATCAAATCTCCGCTCTTCCACAATCCGGCGGACGGTTGCGTAGATTCGGGCGTAATCAACCGTTGCTGCCAGCTGATCCGTGTCCGGTTGCGCCAGCGGCAGCCCTGCCGTCAAATCGACGATAAACAACTGGCCCTGCTCTTTTTCCTCGGTGAAAACACCATGATGACCGAAGAACCGCATCCCCTGCAAATGAATCGCCTGACTCATCCTTGCCACCCCCGCACAATGGCATCCGCCATCCGGGCGACCTGCCGCATCGCCTCGACATCATGCACCCGCACCACCTCCGCCCCGCCGGCGATAGCCAGGGCCACTGTCGCGGCTGTTCCCAACTCCCGCTGTTCCGGCGGCTGATCCAGAATCCGGCCGATAAATGATTTCCGGGAAGTCCCGACCAAAATCGGCCGGCCTAGACTTTGCAGCTCTCGGAGCCGGCGCAGCACTTCCAGATTGTGCTGGGCAGTTTTCCCAAATCCGATCCCGGGATCAATCAAAATCCGGTTCTCCGGAATTCCTGCCCGCAGAGCGATCCCCAGGCTTTCCCCCAGATCCCGGCTGATTTCCGCCATCAGATCCCGATACACGGCTTGCTTCCGATTATGCATGATCACCACCAGGGCATCGTGGTCGGCGACCACCGCCGCCATCTCCGGATCGGCTTTCAGGCCGGAAACATCGTTGACTATGGCCGCCCCAGCTTTCAGCGCCGCCGCAGCCACTTCTGCCTTGTACGTGTCAATGGAAATAGGTAGGTCGATTTCAGCCCGCAAATTCCCGATCACCGGCAGAATCCGCTGCAATTCTTCTTCCCCGCTGACTGGAATCGATCCCGGACGAGTCGATTCTCCCCCCAAATCCAGGATGTCCGCACCTGCCGCCATCATTTCCCGGGCTCGGATCAGCGCTCGTTCCGGATCCAGATACTTGCCCCCGTCCGAAAAGGAATCGGGGGTAACATTCAGGATCCCCATGATCCCCGTCCTTCCCCGCCAGCTCCAGGCCGCGGGCGGCAGCTCGGAGCCGGCCGCAAGGACCCGCTGCAATTCTTCAGCCACAGTCCGCAAGCCAAACGGCTGCTTGTGCAGCTTTTCGATCAGCCGCCGGTACTGGGCCAGAGTGCCCAGGAGCAGAACTTCCCCGCTTCCCGCCCGGCCGGTGATGGCCCCCCGGTCTATTGCCGCCTCGCCCCCCCGGGCGAGCATCTCCTGCTTTAGAATCAGCGCCGCCGGACACCCGATGCCTTGAACGTGCACCGCCCGAAAGACCGCTTTGGGGGCCATGATCTTAATCCCCGCCGGGTCCGCGCCCACGGTGCTGATCAGTGCTTTGGCCGTTTCCTCGCTGTCGATCGCCACCACCCGAACCGATCCCCGCATCTTGCCAGCCCTCCTCCCTCAAACAAAAAAGGAGCAACCGTCCGCAGCCGGTCGCCCCTGACTGAATCCTTAGAATAGCCCCGTAATCCTGCCCTGCTCATCGATATCCATTTTCATTGCCGCCGGATGTCGAGGCAGTCCCGGCATGGTCAGCACACTGCCGGTGATCGGGATGACAAATCCGGCACCCGCCGACAGCCGAACTTCCCGGATCTGGACCACAAATCCCTGTGGACGGCCGAGCAGTGCCGGGTCGTCGGAAAGCGAATACTGGGTTTTGGCCATGCAGATCGGCAGACTACCATAGCCCGCTGTTTCCAATGCGTTCAGGCTTTTCTCGGCTTCACTGGTCAATGCCACACCAGCTGCGCCGTAAACCTGGCGGCAAATGATCTCGATTTTTTCCCGCAACGGCTGATCGGGTTGGTAGAGGAAACGCAGCTGCGACGGTTGCGCACAGGCGGCGACGACCTTTTCGGCCAGCTCCATTCCGCCTGCCCCCCCGTATTCCCAAACTTCAGAGACTGCTGATTCCACGCCCAGCTGTTGCAGCCGCTCTTGTACCAATTTAATCTCTTCCGCTGTATCGCTGGTAAAGCGGTTGATCGAAACCACCACCGGAATCCGGAAGGCGGCCATATTCTCCAGGTGTTTTTCCAAATTGGCCAGCCCCCGGCTGACCGCCTTGGGATCGGGTTGGTCGAGCAGCACCCGGGGTACTCCGCCGTGCAACCGTAGTCCCCGAATGGAAGCCACAATAACCGCCGCGCTGGGCTGTAATTCACTCATGCGGCACTTCAGATGGAAAAATTTCTCCGCTCCCAGATCTGCCCCAAATCCCGCCTCCGTCACCAGATAATCGCCCAGATGCATTCCCAGCCGGGTTGCCACAACGCTGCTGCAGCCATGAGCAATGTTGGCAAAGGGACCGCCATGAATCAATGCCGGAGTGTTCTCCACGGTCTGCACCAGATTGGGTTTGATCGCGTCCTTGAGCAGAATCGTCAACGCTCCGGTCCCGCCCAAATCTCCGGCAGTCACGGCTTCACCTTCCAGGCTGTAGCCGAGAACCATCCGCTGCAGCCGTCGTTTGAGATCCATCAAATCATTGGCCAAACAGAGGATAGCCATGATTTCCGAAGCCACCGAGATATCAAATCCGGATTCCCGGGGGATACCGTGGGCCGTCCCCCCTAAACCGATCACCACATTGCGCAGCGCCCGCTCGTTCATGTCCATGACCCGCCGCCAGGCGATCCGGCGGGAATCAAAATGCAGCGGGTTGCCATGGTGGATGCTGTTGTCGACCAACGCCGCCAGCAAGTTGTGGGCAGCGGTCACCGCATGGATGTCGCCGGTGAAATGGAGATTGATGTCTTCCATCGGCAATACTTGGGAATAGCCACCGCCGGCGGCTCCGCCCTTGACTCCAAAGCTGGGTCCCAGGGAGGGTTCCCGCAAAGCTAGGAGCGCACGCTTACCCAGGCGGCAGAGCGCCTGGGTAAGCCCGATGGTGGTCGTGGTTTTGCCTTCCCCCGCCGGGGTAGGAGTCATAGCCGTCACCAGAATCAACTTGCCGGGCGGCCGATAACGGCGATCTTCGATGGCATTTAAGTTTACTTTGGCTTTATAGGGGCCGTACAGCTCCAGTTCATCATCCCGCAGGCCGGCCATAGCCGCGATTTCCTGTATCGGTTGGAGTCGGGTCCCCTGGGAGATTTCGATGTCAGTTTTCATGCCGCTACCCTTGCTTGCCGCTGACACGGGACATGAATTTATCCATCTGAACGATGAACCGTTCATGCATGCCCTTACCAACGGATTCCCGCTCATCACTAGCTTCGACTTCAAAAACCAGTCGGCGGCCGTCAATCTGCACCAACCGGGAGCGGGCAGTAACGGTCATGCCCAAGGGGGTAGCGGCGGTGTGGTCGAGTACCATTCTGATCCCCACCGTGCAGAAGCCAGCCGGTAAAAAACGATCGGCAGCATTGATCGAGGCCCCTTCCATCAGGCCCACCAGCGCCGGAGTGGCATAAACCGGAACATCTCCACTGCCATATTTGACAGCTGTATTGTCGTTGGTCACCAGCTCGCTTTTTTCTCCGCTCAATCCAATTTCCAGGTTGATCTCCATCCGTCATCCTCCTTACCTGTCTGCAGCTATCCTTCCTGCAGCCAGCTGTCCGCCGGCCGTTGATACGTCATCAGTTCTTCCGGCTGAAAAAAGAGTGCGATTTCCCGCCGTGCGCTCTCTCCGGAATCGGAGCCGTGAACCACATTGCGGGTGATATCCAAGGCAAAACTCCCCCGAATTGTTCCCGGTAAAGCTTCCTGGGGGTTGGTGGCTCCCATCAGCTCCCGGACCGCCCGAACCGCTCCGGAACCCTCCCAAACCATCGCCAAGACCGGTCCTGAGGTGATAAACGCGACCAATCCCGGAAAAAACGGCTTGCCCTGGTGTTCCTGATAATGCTCCTCCGCCAGTTGGACGTCAATCTGCATCAGTTTCATGGCCACCGGTTTCAGTCCCTTGGTCTCCAGCAGCCGGATTACCGGACTCAGCAACTGCCTCATTACTCCGTCTGGTTTGATCATGACAAAGGTCTGTTCCAACGCTCCCGGCTCCTTTCGTTTATGATCCCGCCTGCGCCATCAGTTCTTCGAACTCCGGGCCCTCCAGCGTTTCTTTCTCGATCAGGGTCTGCGCCACCAGCTCCAGCCGGCTGATATTGGTCTTGAGGATTTCCTCCGCTTTGGCGTAGCAGCTATCGATAATCCGCCGGGCTTCCTTGTCGATCGAATGGGCGATCGTTTCACTATAATTGCGATCGCGGGCCAAATCCCGACCCAGGAAAACCTGCTCCTGCCGATGGCCGAAGGTGAGTGGTCCCAATTCGTCCGACATCCCAAATTCAGTAATCATCTTGCGAACCAACGTCGTCGCCCGCTCCAGATCATTTTGCGCGCCGGTGCTGATTTCTTTGAGCTTGAGAGACTCCGCCACCCGTCCCCCCAACAAAACCGTAATCTCGTCGAGCAACCGGGAGCGGGTTGCATAGTACCGGTCTTCAGTGGGGAGGAGCAGGGTATATCCTCCCGCCCGACCACGGGGAATGATGGAGATTTTGTGCACCGGATCAGTGTTGGGCAGCATTGCTCCCACCACTGCGTGTCCGGCTTCGTGATACGCCACCAGTTGTTTTTCCTGATCGCTGATCACCCGGGACTTTTTCTCGGGACCGGCGATGACTCGTTCCACCGCATCTTCCAATTCTTCCATCCCGATCAGCTTCTTGCCCCGACGTGCCGCCAGCAAGGCCGCTTCATTCATCATATTGGCGATGTCGGCCCCAGTAAAGCCAGGCGTCCGCCGGGCCAGAACCGCAATGTCGATCTCACTCTCCAACGGTTTGTCTTTGGCGTGGACATTGATAATCGCCTGGCGGCCGACCACATCCGGCCGATCCACGGTCACATGGCGGTCGAAGCGCCCCGGCCGCAGCAGGGCCGGATCAAGGATATCGGGACGGTTGGTGGCAGCGATAACGATAATCCCCTCGTTCGCTGAAAATCCGTCCATTTCCACCAGCAGCTGATTGAGGGTCTGTTCCCGCTCGTCATGGCCGCCGCCCAGACCGGCTCCCCGCTGCCGGCCCACGGCATCGATTTCATCGATAAAGAGGATGCAAGGCGCATTTTTCTTCGCCTGCTCAAATAAATCGCGGACCCGGGAGGCCCCGACTCCGACGAACATCTCCACAAAGTCCGAACCGCTGATGCTGAAGAAGGGCACTCCGGCTTCTCCCGCCACGGCCTTGGCCAACAGCGTCTTGCCGGTTCCAGGCGCACCGAAGAGCAGCACCCCCTTGGGAATCCGGGCTCCCATTTCAGTGAATTTCTTGGGTTGCTTGAGGAATTCGACGACTTCCTGCAGTTCCTCCTTGGCTTCATCCGCTCCAGCAACATCAGCGAAGGTCACATGTTTCTTGTCGTCGGAATGCAGCCGGGCCCGACTTTTGCCGAACTGCATCACCCGGTTGCCGCCGCCCTGGGTCTGCTGCATCATAAAGAACACAAATCCGATCAGCAACAGGATCGGCAGGAAGGTGGAGAGCAAGCCGGTCCACCAAGGCGGTTCCGGCGGCGGATTGAAATAGTTTTCAACATTGTGCTCCCGCAGCAAATTGACCAAGGTGTCGTCCTTGGGCCCATACAGTTTGAATTTCTCCTCGTTTTTCATGGTTCCGTTGATGCGGTTGATGTTCTGTTCCGGAACCACCGTCACCGATTTCACTTTGTCCTGCTGTACCGCCTGGTAAAAGGTCTTGTAATCAATGGCCTTTTCCGTCTTTTCAGGCTCCGCCGTCCATCGGAAAGCCGATACAGCGATAAGGACAATCAACAGGTAGATGGCCAGGTTTTTTAATATTCGGCTCACCCCTGTCCTCCTCTCGCACTGTTCTTACAGAAATACTAATACATTTTACCATACCAAATCAGTCCTCACAATTCAATGCGCGGTAGCTCAACTGCAGCCGCCGGCGGCTGTCCGCTCCTGCCGCAAACCGTCGGTCGGCTCTCATCCCGGCCACCCAGCAAATGCCATCGGCAGATACTACCAGCGGAATACGGTTGCGCTGCTCCCGGGCAATCTTGTTGTCGATGAATAGGTCCTTGACCTTCTTGCTGCCGCTCATCCCCAACGGCTGGATTCGATCCCCCGGCCGGCGGTTTCGGGCGATTATCGGCCAGGCCAGCTTGGCCCCGTCCAGAATCACCTGGTTGACCGGCCGCTTGGCCGCCCATTCCTCCGGTTCCAGCCAGCGGGCTGCGATCCAAGCCTGGGCTGCCGGCAGCCAGGTTTCTCCGGGAACTGCCAATTCATGGCTCCACGCGGTTTGTTCCCGCTTTTCCCGCCGGTCCTGGTCTTGATTTTTCTCCAGCAGCAGCCACTGGTACTCCCGCCGGCCGTACAAGCCCCGGGGCAGAGTAACCGATCGCCCGCTGACGGTTGAACGACAGAGATCGAGCACCGACTCAACATGCTGCCAACCGATACCCTGCAGATCTCCCCGCAGCAATTCCAGTTCCCGCCGCACCAGCCGGCGCTGCAAAGCCAGCGGCTGATTCAGCAGCTCCGCCACCGGCAGTCGGGTCCGTTCGGAAGTAAGGCGAACGGCTATTTGCCCGGCCTGGGCATTCGTCAACTGATCCAGCCAGTCGTCCTCTGCCGCCAGAATATCAGCTGTTCGGCGCAGGGTCGCCGTTACCGCTGGATTGTACTCGGCCAGCAGTGGGAGTAGCTGCTGCCGAATTCGATTGCGTAAATAAACCGGTTTGAGATTGCTGGAATCGGTACAGTACGCAGCCCCCTCCGCAGCTAAGAAGTCCATAATGGCAGCCCGCTCCACATCCAGCAGCGGCCGGATCAGCCGGCCCCTTTGGTAGGGCATGCCCCGCAATCCCTCCAGGCCGCTGCCGCGCAGCAAATGGTCGAGAATCGTTTCCGCCTGGTCATCCGCCTGATGGCCCAAAGCAACCACTGCATACCCCTGCGCCTCAGCGATAGCTTCCATTATCTGATAGCGCTCACTCCGTCCCCAGTTTTGCAGGGAACTTCCCGGCGGCCGGTGATCGGGTCGCAGCCGGAACACCCAACAGGGGATACCCTCCTGCCGGCACAAATCCTCGACGAATTCCTCCTCGGCATTCGATTCTTCACCCCGCAAGCCGTGATTGACATGGACCACTCCGACCTCCCATTGCCAGCGATCGCGAAGCCGCAGCAACATCCGCAACAAAGCGGTGGAATCGGGTCCCCCCGACACCGCAGCTAAAACCCGGCTGCCACGCGGCAGCAGCCGGTAAGTGATAATCGTTTGCTCCGCCCTCGCCAGGAGCAGCTCTGAACTCCTCTTTGCTCCGATCATATCCCCTCCACTATCATCTCGGCGGCAAAGCCGCCGGTGAATTGTCGGAAAATCCATTTTCGGTTACTATGGATTTAGTCATATCTTACATTGATTATAAGTAAGGAGGAATAGCATGGATAAGTATGAGTGCACAGTCTGCGGATACGTTTACGACCCGGCGGCCGGCGACCCGGATAATGGGGTTCAACCGGGTACTGCCTTTGCTGACGTCCCGGAAGAATGGGTATGTCCGATTTGCGGAGCCGACAAATCAGCTTTCGAACAAGTCGCCTAAACCACAAACCGATCCGCTCATCATCATGTGAACGGAGGCTTTTCAGCAACCGCGGAAGGTCTTCGTTTTTTCTTCTTCTGATGCAGATTGGGCAGCTGAGCGATCGTTGATGCCGAACAAAGCAACTTGCGTATGCAAACCGCCGTTTTCAGTTATCGCCTCAATCTTTTATTGATATTGACGCCAACCAAAATGCAGCTTATTATAATCTCAGGCTAATATAAAATAACTATTATTTTGGGGAGGTAGTTTCCATGTCTGAGCAGACATTAATCGAAATCTTCGACGGTGAGTTTACCGGCGGCGGCTGAGCGTGTTCCACCGGCTGCGGGACAGCCAGCGGATGCGGACCCAGCGCTTCCACCAAAGATCAAGCCCAAATCCTAGCTGAACAGCTGAAGGAAAAAAAGGGTGATCAAGTCGCTGTACAATATATTGATACCCGGGAATCGGGCCTGGACCAGTATCCGGCCGTTGCTCGAATAATCGAGATCGGTTATTCTTTTCCGGTAGTTAGTATCGATGGTCGTCCGGTCTTGGCCGGCGGAATCGACCTCGAACAAATCCTGCAAATGATGGACCAGCCCAAGTAATCGGCTCCAGCTGCCTCAGTTTGGGACCAACGAAGCTGAAGTTATATGTTCGCTCTTGCGGCCGCGCTGACCTCTTCAGTCGCGGCCGGATTTTTCCAACCTATGCTCCGGGTTTGGGCTGTGCCGGAGCTATCGCCCGATTTGCCCGGTCGGCTCGATGGTTTTGCCAATAGATTGAAAGGAACCTCTTCCCATGATCGCTTTCCTCGGCTCATTAGCGGTGGTTGTCCTCGCCGAAATGGGGGACAAAACTCAGCTTTTGGCCATGGCGATGGCCCTCCGTTTTCCAGTGCCGGCTGTCCTCTGGGGCGTAGCTCTGGCTACGTTGCTGAACCATGGCCTGGCGGTCGCTTTCGGCACCTATGCCGGCTGGGCGCTTGATCTGCAGCTGATTCAAGTCGTTGCCGCGGTTTCGTTCATCGGATTTGGTTTGTGGACCATCCGGGGCGATCAGCTGGCCGGTGAAGAAAAAAGAACCAGCTCCTGGGGGCCGGTGGCTACGGTCGCGATCGCTTTTTTTCTGGCGGAAATGGGAGATAAAACTCAGCTCGCCACCATTGCTCTAGCGGCCAATTATCAGGCCCCGACCGCCACGCTGTTGGGCACCACCGGAGGCATGCTGGTTGCCGATGCGATTGGCATTTATGCGGGGATAGTCGCCGGCCGGCGCGTTCCGGAACGGCAGCTAAAATGGTTCGCCGCCCTGATCTTTGCCGGCTTTGGGCTCTATGGGCTTTTCCGTTCACTTCCTGCCCATTATCTGTCGCCGCTGACGATGGCTGCCATCTTGGGCTTCACCGCCCTCGCTTTCTGGCTTGTCCAGCGGCATTCCTCCCGTTCCTGAAGTTTTGACCACTCCGTATAAAAATACGGTTCTAATCGTCTGCAGCACCTCCTCCAGCGAACGACCCGAGTCAAAGATGAAGATCGGATCAACCACCGCCCGCACCCCGGCCAGCATCAGTTGGGAAAAGACCACCGGATCGACCGGCCGAAACCGCTCCGCATTCTCACGAGCGCTCAGCAGGCTCACCATCAGTTGTTGGATCCGGGAAGCTCGGAATTCATCCAACCGCCACCAGAGATGCGGATAATGTTGCTGCAAATCTTGCAAGGCCAACAGTGACAGAAATTGGACATTCTCCGGAATGACCGCCAAAATCTTCGTCATTTTTTCGACCGGATCGCCGCTGGCGGCGATCGCCTGATCGATATTGCCGGCCGATTTGGCCAAGAAGGCTTCCAGCACCGCCGCTATTACCTCCTCTTTGTTCCGGAAACAGCGATAAACAGTCCGCTTGCTTAAACCGGAGGCTTGAGCCAACTCCTCCATGGTCACTCCGGAGAATCCCTTCGCCGCCGCTTTTTTGGCCATGGCGGCGATGATCCGTTGGCGCAATTCATCTTGTCTTTCCACCCAATTCCCCCCTCCCCGCTTACGCTATCCGCTTCTTGAAGCGCAGCACGCTCCATATAATCAGCACCAGCGAAAATACGATCAAAGCCAATACCTGCGGCAATAAGTAGGCGATTCCGATCCCCTTCAGCACAATGCCCCGGATGATGACCAAATAATAGGTTAGCGGAATCAAATTCCCAACATATTGAATAATCACCGGCATAGCTTCCCGGGGAAATAAAAATCCGGACAACAGGATGCTGGGCAGCAGGAAGAAAAAGGACATCTGAAAAGCCTGCATTTGATTTTTAGCCAGAGTAGAGATAAAAATCCCGATTCCCAGTGAGGCGGTTATGAAAAATAGGGTCAGCCCATACAACTCTAAAATACTGCCCCGAATCGGAACCTGAAAGATCAGTACTCCCACCAAAAGCGCGACCGTGATTTGAACGTAACCGAGCGCGATATAGGGAATGATCTTGCCCAGCATGAGTTCGAAGGAGCGGATCGGGGTGACCAGCAGTTGTTCCATGGTTCCCCGCTCCCGTTCCCGAACGATGGCCGCCGCCGTCATCACCACCATGGTCATAGTGACAATGATGCCCAGAATCGCCGGAACCATATAATACGCGGTAATGCCGTCTGGATTATACCAAGGGCGGACCCGGATATCGTAGGGCAGCTGCTGGGTCGGATGTTTCCGCAGCATGATCTGCTGGGATTTAAGCATTCCGATGGCATTGGCGGTAGACAGCGCCGAACTGGCGACCATGCTGTCGCTGGCATCAACCAGCACTTGAACCGGAGCGGTTTCCCCCCGCTGCAGCTGCGTTTCGAAATCGGGGGGAAATACGATTCCGACCTTGACCACCCCGCTGTCGATCCAACGAGTGAGGTCCTCGTTGCTGCCCGCTGTTTGAACGATGTCGAAATAGCCGGAAGCGCTGAAGGCGGTCAACAACTCCCGGCTGGCTTGGCTGGGATTCTGATCGAAAACGGCGGTAGCGATATGTTTGACCTCGGTCTGGATGGCATAGCCGAAGAGCAGCAGCTGGATCATGGGCAGCATGAAAACCACCCCCAACGTCAGCCGATCTCTCCGCATCTGCAGGATTTCCTTTTTCAGCACAGCCATAATTCGGTTCATTTAATTCCCTCCTCGCTGCCGTCGGGCCAGGGCGACAAACACGTCTGCCAGGGAGGGGCTGATCACCGTTGCGCTCACTTGCAAGGTTCTCTCCAATTCCAGCTGCCGCTCCGGTCCGGTCAGCAAGATGTGCAGTGCTGTGCCATGCACTGAGCAGTCCCGGACATAAGGCAGCTGTTCGACTTCCTCTACTCGCCGCAGGGGATCGGGGAGCTGCACCTCGAGCAGGGTGCCTTGGACCAATGATTGCTTCAGTCCCGCCGGCGTCCCTCGGGCGGCCAGCCGGCCCTCCATCATGAAAGCAAGTTCATGACACCGCTCCGCTTCGTCCATGAAATGAGTGGAGACCACGACCGTCGTCCCTTGGGCTGCCAACTGCTGTATGATCCGGAAAAAATGTCTCCGGCTGGTGGGGCTGACGCCACTAGTCGGTTCGTCGAGAAAGAGCAGCCGGGGCCGGGCAATGACCGCGCAGCCCAAAGCCAGTCGCTGCCGCCAGCCGGTATTCATTTCCGCCACCAACATCTGTTGGTGATCCTGCAGCCAGCCCATTGCCAGCATTTCCTTGATCCTTCCAGCCCGTTCCCGGCGAGGTACGCCGTACACCCGGGCATAAAACGCCAGGTTTTCGACGGCGGTCAAATCCTCGTAGAGACTGAATTTCTGAGACATGTAGCCGATCAGGGGCTTGATCTTCTCCGGCTCCCGAACCAAGTCGAAGCCCAGCACCGTTCCGTTACCGCTGCTGGGAGCGAGAATGCCGCAGAGCATGCGGATAATGGTAGATTTCCCCGAACCGTTGGGGCCCAGCAGCCCGAAGATTTGTCCCGATTGGATTTCCAGTGACACCTGGTCGACGGCAGTAAAGGTTCCGAAGCGGCGGCTTACTTCCCGGATGGCAACAACCAGTTCACTCAAATTTCTCCACCCCCGCTCCGAAAGATGAAGACGTCTTCCAAGCTGGGCGCCACTTCCTGCAGGAATCTGATTTCCACACCTTCCCGCTGCAGTCGTTCCCGGACTTGGCGCGCAGCTGACTCAGTTTCTCTTACCAATAAATGGATTCGATCCCCAAAAATCTCCGATTCAATGACTGCCGGGAGTGAAGAAAGCAGCTCGGCAGCCGGGCTTCCAGTCTCCAATTCCAGGATGCGAAAAGGAAAGGCGGAGCGCAAACCGTCAGGAGTATCCAGGGCCAATAGTTGACCGGCTTCTAGAAAAGCGACCCGGGTGCACAACTCCGCTTCATCCAAAAACGGCGTAGAAACTACAATGGTTACCTCCTCCTGCCGCAAGCGGTAGAGCAGCTGCCAAAATTCCTGCCGGGACAGAGGATCAACCCCATAGGTCGGCTCGTCCAGGAGCAGCAATCGGGGTTGCGAGAGCAAGGCACAGCTCAGGGCTAACTTCTGTTTCATTCCTCCCGACAGCTGCTCCGCGAACCGACTCCGAAATGGCAGCAACCCAACAAAAGCCAGTAATTCCTCACCTCGCCGCCGGCGCTCGGAGCGGTCGAGCTCATACATCGCCCCAAAAAAATCAATGTTCTCCGCCACGGTCAAATCTCCATACAGGCTGAACCGCTGGGGCATATAGCCCAGAGTCGGTTCCGCCCGCCAAAGGGAACCGTCGCTGGGATCGAGAATCCCGCAAAGCATTCGCAATAAGGTGGTTTTTCCGGCGCCATCGGGACCCACCAGCCCGAAGATCTCTCCTTTTACCACCCGCAGACTGATCCGGTCAACCACTGTTCGGGTCCCGAATCGGCGGCTCAGATTTTCACATCCGATCATCTCCGGTCCTCACCCCGCAAACCGGACATCAGCCGGCATCCCTGGTTTCAATGCTTCCTGACCGGGAGCGATTCTGATTTTGATCGCATACATGATATTGGTGCGTTCTTTCTTGGTTTGAATGGTTTTCGGGGTAAACTCCCCTTTGCTTGCGATTTCCTCGACTATTCCTGCAAACTCCTGGTCGATCCCGGACACTGAAATTGCCACTGTCTGCCCCAACTGCACCCGGGGCAGATCATCGGTGGGCAGATAGACCTTGATCCACATATCATTGAGATCAGCCACAGTCCCGATCGAAGCTCCCGCCTGAACAAACTCCCCTGCTTCCACCGCACGGTTGATCACTGTCCCCGCCAGCGGACACTCGATCCGGGTGTCCGCGAGCAAAGCCTCGGAGGCTTTGAGTACCGCCCGGTTGCGTTCCAACTCTGCCCGGGCCGCCGCCACCGCTTCCGGCCTCGATCCCGCCTCCAGCAGGCTGAGCTGGGTTTGGGCTGCTGCCAGATTCTTCCCGGCCAGTTCATAACCGATTTGCAGTCGCTCATACTCAGCCGCCGGTAGTATCTGCTGCCGCAGTAATTCCTCGCCCCGGCGCATATCCTTTTCCGCTTGGCTTACAGTAACCTCCGCGGTTTGGACCGCAATCTCCGCAGCATGAATTTCTTGCGCCCGGGCCCCCGACTGCAAATCCGCCAGTTGGGCTTCCGCCTTGATTACGCTGAGTGCATCCCGCTCCCGCTGGGCAGTCAAGTCGTTGCGCACCACTACTGCCGCCAGATGCCCGCTCAGCACCGGTGCTCCGCTTTCCAGCGCAAGTGACTGGACGGTCCCGGCAACTTTCGCCCGAAGCTCGACTTGGGTTGCTTCAATCGTTCCGCTTGCTTCCAGGCCTTCTGCCGGCTGCGGCCAATACCTGACCCCGGCATATCCCGAAATGATGATTGCCGCCACCAGAACCAAACCTATCCACCATTGTTTCGCCACATTCCCACCGCCCCGTTCTTCAGAATTTACCGCGCAAGTATAATTAGTATACTATGATCGTTTACTTTATGCCATATTTCCCTACTTGAGCAGGAATTACCCTTTAAAAAGAGAACTATCATGGGGTGTGAAGTTGTACAAAGGAGGTAGCATCTGTTTTATGACTCAAAATGAGCACACCGGCCCCGACGGCATACTCCCTCCCTCGCCATCTGCTCAGAATCCGGCTTCAGCCGCCAAGTCTCGGATCGGCTGGCCGTGGTTGTTGCTGCTGGCAATTTTTCTGGCCGGAGCTGTCTGGGGATTATACCGCATGACCGCCCATCCGGCACCAGCCGAACTGGCCTGGCCGATGTTTGGCCAGAATCCTCAGCATACCCGGCAAAGCCCCTATCCCGGACCAGCACACGTTTTTCTCAAATGGACCATCCCGATCGATGACGGAATCTGGCGGGACATTACCAGCTCACCGGCGCTGGCTCCCGACGGCACCATTCTGGTTGGTTCTCCCCAGGGTCAATTGCATGCCGTTACCCCCAGCGGTGCCGAGAAATGGAGCTTCCCCACCGGTAGCGAATTGATCAGTTCGCCGGCAATTTCACCGGAAGGCGTAATATACGCCGCCTCCACCGACCGCAAGCTGTACGCTCTCAACCCGGACGGCACCGTGCTCTGGTCGTTCGAAGCCGGAGACGCGATCACCAGTTCTCCGGTAATAGCTCCCAACGGCCGCATTTATTTTGGGGCCAATGACAATCGAGTCTATGCACTAGATGTGAATGGTTCCCTCAAGTGGACCTTTGCCACCCAGGAAAAGGTCGTTAGTTCGCCGGCCCTGGGCCGAGACGGAACCGTTTATATCGGTTCTATGGATCACCAGCTCTATGCCCTTAATCCTGACGGATCGTTGAAATGGTCTTTTGCCACCGCCGACTGGGTCCCCTCCGCTCCCGCCGTCGGTCCATCCGGCACGATCTACATCGGTTCCATGGACAAGAATATCTATGCTCTCAATCCCGACGGCAGTTTGCAATGGAAATTCGCTTCCGGCGGAGAAGTGGTTGCTTCCCCGGCGCTCGGCAGCAACGGCACGATCATCGTCGGATCGCTGGACGGCACCATGTATGGTTTGAATCCCGACGGCTCGCTAAAATGGACATTTCCCGCGCAGGACCCGATCTGGTCTTCGGCCGCTATCGGCAGCGACGGATTGATCTATTTTGGCTGTGATGACAGTTATTTGTACGCATTGAACCCGGACGGCAGTCTTAAGTGGTCGTATCAGAGCAAAGGCCGGATTTCCAGTTCTCCAGCCATTGCCGCTGACGGCACCCTCTATGTTAATTCCGATGACGGGATGTTGTATGCATTCGGCCGTTAAACGTTAATTAATCAGTCCACAAAACCATCGTAGAGGAGGGACCGCTGTGACAGAGCAAACAACCGAACCATTGAAGGAAGAAACTGCTACCACCGAAAAAGAGACCTCAACCTGGAAAGAAGAATTGGAATTAAAGGGCAGTGAACTGGTCGACCGGGTGAAGGAACTGATTGAGGAAGGTAATGTTCGTCATTTGATTATCCGTAATGCCGATAACCGAATCCTGCTGCAAGTCCCGCTTACCGCCGGCGTCGCGGTAGGCAGCGCACTCACGATTGTCGCTCCCGTGCTGGCTGCCTTAGGCGCGATGGCGGCGCTCTTGGTCCGAGTTAAAATCGAGGTTATTCGAGAGAAAAAGGATCAGGATCCGCCTGCCGGCTAGCACATCCTCACCCGCAGAGAGAGGAGGCATTTGATGAAAGTCGTAGCATTCAATGGCAGTGCCCGTCGCGCTGGGAATACCAGTTTGTTGATCCGGGAGGTCTTCACCGTCCTGGAAAGCGAAGGTATTGAAACTGAACTGGTTGAATTGGCCGGCACCAGTCTGCCGGGATGTATCGCCTGCTACAAGTGTTTTGAGCATCAGGATCAGCATTGTGCCGTTGATGATGACCGGCTCAATCAATATCTCGATCTGATGATCGCGGCTGACGGGATTATTCTGGCGTCTCCAACCTACTTTGCCGATGTCAGCGCCAACCTCAAAGCCCTGATGGAACGAGCGGGAATGGTCGCTATGGCCAACAATGCGCTCTTCCGCCGCAAAGTCGGCGCCGCCGTGGTGACAGTCCGGCGGGGAGGCGCCATTCACGTCTTCGATTCAATCAACCATTTCTTTTTCATCGGACAGATGATCGTACCCGGCTCCAGTTACTGGAATCTGGGGATCGGACGGGAAATCGGCGAAGTGACGGCGGATGCGGAAGGAATGAAAACTATGACTACCCTGGGCCAAAACATGTCCTGGCTGTTGAAAAAAATAGGTTCGTAACAGGCCGGTAACGCCGGCAGGAGGTATGTAGCAGTGGAGCAAGTAGCAGTCAAAGTCAAGAAATTGGTCCCGTGGGCCCAATTGCCGGAATACGAAACAAAACGGGCTGCCGGCTGTGATATCGGGGTTGCCACCCAGGAGGAAGTAGTCCTCTATCCGAATGAAGTCCGGGTTTTCCCCACCGGGCTGGCTTTTAAAATTCCAGAGGGATACGAAGCACAAATACGAAGCCGCAGCGGCATGACCAAAAAGGGAATTGTTATCGCCAATGCTCCGGCGACCCTGGATTGTGATCATGTCGGTGAAATTAGTCTGTTGCTGCTTAATGTCACCGAGAAACCAATGCGCATCGTTCCCGGACAGAAAGTCGCCCAAATCGTCTTTGCACCGGTAGTTAAAGCCGCTTTTGCCCTGGAAGACAACCCTGCTTAAAGAAAAAAGAGAATCGTGTTGAGCACAAACAGCGGCCCCAGGATTCCCAGCGACCAGCCCAGATAAGCGAAGAATCCCGGCATGGGTACGCTGTTTTGCTCTGCCATCGCTCGGACAATAAAGTTGGGGGCATTGCCAATATAGGTCAAGGCTCCCATGAAAACCGCACCACAGGAGACCGCCGCCAGCAATGCCGGATCGATCAAGCCCAAATCGGTGGGTACTCCGGCCGATGTTCCCAAACCGGAGGCCACCGAGAGAAACGCCAGGTAGGTAGGGGCATTGTCCAGCATGCTCGAAAGCACGCCAGTAGCCCAAAAAAACCCGGCTGGATCGACCACTCCGATGGCGGCGGCCCTGGTTTGCAGTACTTCCAAGGCGGGAATCATGCTGATGAAAATCCCCCCGAACAGGACCGCTACTTCCCGAATCGGCTCCCAGGAAAACTGGTTCGAGCAGTGGATTGTTTTCGGCGTCAGGCGCCAGGACACCCCGGCTAGTATTACCAGCGATCCTTCCCGGAGCAGATTCACCCAGGGGAGAACCATTCCGGCGGATTCGCCCAGCCAGATCCGTAACCCGCCCGACAACCAGCCCGCCTGGGCCGCCGCTCCGCTGCTGATGATCACCGCCAGCACCAGCACCAGCAATACCAGGTTGCCGTTCCCTTCCAAACGCCACTTGCTTCCTGGTTCCGGTCCTACCGGCCGGTGCCCCCCGGCCTTGATCTCCCGCCGATAGAGCCAACCGTCCAGCGTCAAATACACCGACCACAGCACAACTCCGTTAAACACCGTGATCGGCAGCAAGCGCAACGTCCAGAAGAAGGGCACCCCATGGAGATAGCCCAAAAAGAGCGGAGGGTCACCGACTGGGGTGAGCGCGCCTCCGATATTACAGACCAGGAAAATAAAAAATATGATGGTATGTGTTTTGTAGCGGCGATGACGAAGGGCCCGCAGCAAAGGCCGAATAAAGAGCAGCGATGCTCCCAGCGTTCCAATCCAGCTGGCCAACAGCGTACCGACCGCGATCAGCAGGCCGTTGAAGCGGGGAGTTGCCGCCGCCTCTCCCTGGATATGAATACCGCCACAAACGACAAATAATGCCCCCAGCAAGCAGATAAAGGGCAGGTATTCGTATACGGCGACGTGCAGCACCGCTTCCAAGGCAGCGCTCCCGCCCCGGTGCTCAAGCAGCATCCCAATCGCCAGAAAACTCCAGCCAGCGCTTACCAGCCCTCGACGAGCATGCCACCAGCGTGGTCCGAGCAGCGGTCCCAGGGCAATCGAAAATAGCATGCCCGCAAACGGCAGCACACTCCAAACCGGCAGATCAGCTGCATTCATACCGTTCATTACCAGCGCCTTTCCATGATCTCATCGGCTGACATGATTAAGTATACGCGCCGCCTTGACCTTAAACAACTTATTTGTTAAATTTAAGTTGTCTCTTGCGCGACCTGTTTTCTGTTTTTCCATTTTTCCGTTCAGTTTGGATTCGGCTCTGCTCGGGTGGTTTCCCCAGCAAAGAAAGGAGGTACGCAAATGTGGAATCCTCATTTAGAAATAAACCTATCCGCGATTGAGACCAATGCCCGCAAAATCCGCATGCTCGCTCAAGACCGTCAGATTGCAGTGCTGGCGGTAACGAAAGGCTGCCATGTGCTCCCTCCGGTCGTCACCGCAATCCTCCGGGGCGGGATTACCGGATTGGCGGATTCTCGTTTCGAAAACCTGGTCGAGCTGCGGGAGCAAGGGTTTACCCAATCCCTGACTCTGCTCCGGATTCCCCGGTTGAGCAAAGCCGGCTTGATTCCATTGTATGCCAACTGCAGTGTCAATTCCGAGCTGGAAGTCATCCAGGCGATCAGCCGGGCCAACAGCACTGGCAGCTTGCCACACAAGATCATCCTCATGGTGGATGTCGGCGATTTGCGCGAAGGCGTTATGCCCGAACAAGCCTTGTTTGCCGCCGGCAAGATCGCCCGCCTGCCGGGAATCGTGCTGGCCGGGGTCGGCACCAACATGGGCTGTTTCGGAGGTATCCTCCCTTCTCCCGACAATCTGGGCTTATTGGCCGAGATCGCTGCCAACCTCCAGCAGCATCTGGGATTCCCGTTGGAGGTGGTTTCCGGGGGAGGGACTTCAAGTCTGATCGCGCTGGAAGAAGGCTGGATGCCGGCGGGGATTAATCAGCTGCGAATTGGAGAAGGCATCTTGCTGGGCACTGACACCACCAACAACCGCGCCATTCCCTGGCTCCGGCAAGACGGATTCCGTCTCCATGCTGAAATCATCGAACTCAAGGAGAAACCGTCTCTCCCCATGGGCGAATTCGGACGGGATGCCTTTGGCCGCATTCCCCGCTTTGTCGACCGCGGCCTCCGGCAGCGGGCAATCCTGGCCCTAGGCCGAGGAGATGTGCCGCTGGAGGCTCTGCTTCCGGAGGATCCGGGGCTGACCATCCTGGGCGGGAGCAGCGACCACACGATCATCGACGTAACCGACTGCCAATCTATTCCTCGAATCGGTGAAACCGTCGCTTTCCGGCTAACCTATCCGGCATTATTGGCAGCCACCGGTTCCCGATATATCGCCAAGCGCTACCGTGGAGGTTCAGCATGTTCATATTACTCGAAGACCACCAGCCAAAAATCATCAGCCAGCTAATCGCGTTGGAAACCTCTGTTTTTGGCGATGCCGCCCTCAACTACTGGAGCCTGGTCCCGCTCATCCGCCATGGCCGGGTTTTTTGCCGGTTGGAAGCAGAAACGGTGGTGGCAGCCGCCAGCTTTCTCCGCGATTGGAAAAATCACCGCCATGCCTATTTGGTCAGCTTGGTGGTCGCTCCCGGCCATCATAATCGGGGCTTGGGCACTGAGCTCTTGGAAGCCAGTCTGCTGCAGCTGGCCGGAGAAGGAGTCAGCACCGTGGAATTGACGGTGGCACTCGACAATCTCCCCGCTCGTAAGGTCTATCAACAGAAACTAAAGTTCGCGGCCGATTCCATCCGCGCTGATGAATACGGACCCGGTCAGCACCGCTTGATTCTGAAAAAACAACTTTAATAATACAAGAGCAGCGGGATCGACATCGTTTCCAAAGCCCGCCGCGTGCTGCTCCCCCACAGCAAATCTCTGATTTTGCTATGCCCGAAGGAGCCCATCACCAACAACGCCGGCTGGTTCGCTTCTGCTTGACGGAGGATTTGGACCCGCGGATCACCGCTGACGACCTGCAGCTCAGTTGCAATCGCGTACACCCGCAAGTATTCCTGGGCTTTGCGCAGGAGCTCCTCCCCCGCCGCCTGATCCTCATTGATATTTAGCAGCACCACCCGCTCCAGCGCAAAACCGGCCGCCAACGGGGCAAACGCTCGTAACGCCCGGGAAGCCGGGATTGAACCATCATAGGCGATAATCACCCGCTGCAGCAGAGGCGTTTTCTCCGGCAGCACCAAAATCGGGCAAACGGTTCGGGCTGCCAAACGCTGCAGGGTATCTCCCGCCCGATAGCCGGCAGCGAACTGGAAAAAGGTTCTGATTCCGAGCACAATCAGATCGGCCGTCTTCCCTTCCTCCAGCAGTTGTTGAAAAGGATTACCTCTGACCTCCCGGGCGACCGCTTCTGCCTGAGCTCCCTCGCAAATACGCAGGAATTCCTCCGCCAGGCTGCTGTTCAATGCTTCCCGCTCCCGAACCCGGGCAGCCAAAGCCTGCTCTGCAAAATACATCCCTCCGGGCGGGATCGGACCCAGAGACCGCTCAATTCCCGGGATATCGATAAAAGTGATTCCGGTCAATTCCCCCCGGCTCCGAGCGGATATCTCCACCGCTGCCCGCACCGCGCTTCGGCTGTACTCCGATTCGTCCAAACCGACGATAATCTTTTTCACTGCCGCCGTCCTCCTCACTTCCTCGTTATCGCCGCAGTCTGCTTAGTCCCTCTGCTCGGACCTGATCAATATAGCCGGTGCCAGAAGCAGTCCCCCCCACTACCGAATTGACCAGTAACCGAATCCCGGGATTGATTTCCTGCCGCAGCCGGTCTTCAATCATCCGCACTTGCTCGGGATCGATCGTCAACGGCGTCCGGAATTCCGCCCACAGCAGCCACCCTTCCATTTCCGGAGCGATCTGGAGATCAGTCAGCGCCACCCCCGGAAAATCCCGCTCGATCAGCTGCCGGATCAGCCATTCGGCCTGGACATACACCGCCAATTCTTCTCCCGCCAAGGGTTCACTGGGTACTCCATCCTGATCTAAAAACTGTTGCCGGTCGGCATCCCGGGTTAAGACCGATCGGACAATCAGCGCCAGCGGGCCGGTTTCCAGCTCGCGCAGCCGTTGTTCCGCTTCTGCCACTTGAGCCGGCGCAAACTCCCGAGAAGTTCGGACAACTGCCGTCAGCGTCCACTCCTCACCGCTTTTTTGCAAGAAAAGATCATCCAGTTGCCCCCCCTGCTCTTGAAAATATTCGTTCAAATGCGCCGAGACCCGACTCAGCCGTTCGTTTTCAGCTTCCTGCTGCAATTTGTCCGAACTCACGAAAACCGGCCCGTAGCGATCAGCGTCCCGAGAGATCAAGGAGCGGACAATTAACCGGCTGTCGGGGGAGACCCGGGCCTGCAGCTCCGCCTCCAAACCGGCAACCTGTCGCGGTTCGAAGCCCTGGGGAGTGAGCACCGTCGCCACCGTCATAATCGTTCCCGGACCCCGTTCCAGTCGCAGATCCGACAGCCGAACCCCAGGGATGGCTGTTAATTGTTCGGCCAACACCACACGAATCTGCCCGAGCAGGGTACGATCGGCCAACACTCCAGCCATGGTCTGGGTTAAAAACACCCCCGCCAGCAATAAAATCGCCAAACTCAGACCAAAACGGCGAAAAAACAAGCCCAGGCTGCTTCGTTCATCAGCCTGCAGCCGGATCAGCCCATAGGCGGCAAATACCAACGCCGCCGCCAATTCAATTGCCAGCAGATTGACCGCGAAGAGCAGCAACGCTCCTTTCGCCCAATCCCAATTACCAGCCGCCAGACATAAACCACCGGTAGCCAGAGGCGGCACTAAAGCGGTGGCAATCGCCACCCCCGGCAGGGCCGGACTGACCCGCTCATCGACCACCGCATACGCCCCGGCCAGGCCAGAAGCCAAAGCAATGATCAGGTCGAACAAATTGGGTTGTGTCCGGGCCAGGATCTCGGAGCCAAATTCGGGACGAAGCGGAAGCAAGCCGATGCCCAAACCGATCAGGATTGCGCCCGCGACTCCCGCGATTTCCGCCGTCAACGCCGCTTGCAGCATCCTCCGATCCCCGATCAGGAGCGCCAGCGCGATGCCGAAAATCGGGCCCATCAACGGGGCCACCAGCATAGCGCCGATGACCACCGCGGTACTGTTGGCCAACAATCCATATGCGGCAATAATTGTGGACAAACTGACCAACAGATAAAATGAACCGCTGGGTCTGGACAATTCGCAGATTCTGGTTCGCACTGTTACCTGCTGTTCGAGATTGAGCCGTGGACGTGTATACAGCAGCCTCTCCCCCCTCCCGCATTTGGTTGCCAAGCCCCCCGCGAAGGCGCCTACTGCCTCTTGTCGATCTCTCCACCTCGTTTTACACTATTGCTAAGCTGCGCTATTTGATTTTCGCAAAGGAGGCGTTTTATGGATTTTTATGAAGCAGTCCGCCAACGCCGATCCGTCCGCCGTTATCGGCCTGATCCAGTTCCCCGGGAAACTCTATTACGCATACTGCAAGCCGCCAATTGGGCGCCCTCCGGCATGAATC
>Ga0302252_1000453_pt1 | contig 35981 bp, 35 predicted proteins | sample AAG_RA_Leu_MG_FD_193511 | JGI IMG/M metagenome (GOLD analysis project Ga0302252, IMG submission 193511) | Enriched activated sludge microbial communities from anaerobic digester in WTTP, New Holstein, Wisconsin, United States - AAG_RA_Leu | ecosystem: Engineered > Bioreactor > Anaerobic >... | reverse complement strand
GGAGGCGATGTAGGGGCGGTTTTGATCTCTCCCACTGTCAGCAGGTCGTACCCCTCTTGCAGTATGCTCTCCTTATAACTGACTATATCATATTGAGGGGATTCCGAGATGCCCGGTTGGTTGAACTGCAAAATGAAGCTCAGAGCATTCGAACCATCAAACACAATTTCGTCAACAAAGCGCCTGACCACGATTTTTTTTATTTGTATCGGTTTGTCATCAAGATTTTCAATAATGAAGGTACCATTTTCATTTGTTTCAAGGTAGTCATGTAAAGGTAAAACCAGATCTTGGTATTGTGCATTGTTAAAGCGTAAATTGTATAGCTCTTGAGAAGAATAACCCTCCCATCTGCAAGTTCTTTTAAACATATCCTCTGTCTCTATGGTGACATCTAGCAAGCGAAGATGCTTGAGCCCATTAATGGTGACAACCGTTCGTTTACTTTCTTCTTTAGTAGTGAAAGTTGGTTCCAGTTTCTCGATAAACGGTACTTGTTCTTGAAGGTCCTGGTTGTAGCGAAGCGTAGCTGACTGAAACTCAATTCTATCCCTATGATCACTGATTTGAATCCGGTAATGTGTATATTTGACGATTCTGCCAAAATCCAATGATAGACGGCTATTTTGATCTACGGAGTAAAGAATTCCGGATTGAATCATTTCCCAGTTTAGGTTATCAAAGCTACCCATCAGAACCACTGATTTAACAAAATTTTGGTTTGAGGTAATAAAATCAATCGAAGTTGCCTGCAAATCTCCTTGAATGGGATTTCTTAGAGTGTAGTCGAAATAAAAATCCGGTTCTTTCACAAAAGTATTGATAACTTGAAGATCATATGTGCTCTCTATCTTCGAAGTACTCTCCGTGTAACGGTTGATGAAGTACGGGACAGGCTCCTTCTTTTCATTCCATAAACGTAAATCGGAAAGGTCTGATCTTGCTGCAGATACGATCGCAGGGATTAAACGGATCGCTTTGTATCTTTTGGTTCCGCTGTTTTGAATGACTGCAGACATCTTGAAATCTTCACCAAGCGCCACATTGGTAGACAAAAAGCAAAAGAAAATAATGAATAGGCTAATCCAAATCTTTTTTCTCATTCGGGATCACCTCCGTATGTAATTCCAATCGTTTGTTAAAATGCTGGTAAACTAGCGATATGGCTAATAAAAATATACCAAAAGCGAAATAGGACACAATTTTATAAAACTGGGTTAGGTTTGCTAAGTCCAGAAAAACAAGTTTTGCTGTCGCAAGAATTGATAACCCTAAACCAAACTTCCGGATAAACGAATTGCGTTTTTGAAAACCATACAAGATCCAAATCAACGCTGTCACAATATAGATCAGGCTGATCACCAGGTTGTGGAATTCTAACCCGAATTGAGTAAGCAAATTCTGTGTGAGGATGATAACAAAATAGGTTGAAATCAGCATGGGGTACCATTCGATTCCAATATTTTTATGCAATACGAAAACCAGAAGGATTTCTCTGACGGCTAGAATAGACAAGAGACTGACCAGGACGAGTATTCCTGTGCCTGTAATCGCGAATCCGATCGGCAATTTTGGCTCGAGAAAGTGTACTGGACTATAGAACATATTCAAAATAAACAGACTGAAGATACCTATCATGTGCAAAATAATGGAGATGATTTTCATTTTAGTATCTAATAAGGCTTTGATGCGATTCAAAAAATAAGCAATCAGAAAAGTTACCACAATAGAAACTGATATAGTCAGGTAGTATGCATTAAAATGGAAATTGCGGCTAAAATGAATCGAAAACTGATAGATATAGTATTGCCATTCCCAGTTGATCATGTACAGCAAGAATACCCAGAAATTGATAACCGATGCGTATTGGAAAACTTTAGTCCAACCGCCTTGTAATGTTTTTTTTGTAGCTAAAGCTGTTAGGATGAGGATGCTACCGAGTGTGACAGAAAAATACTTCATGGTAAACAAAGGATCCAAAGATAAATGATTGATTAAATACAGTGCAATATCATTAAAAAGGAATGAGATCAGACATAATGTACAGATAAAGATACCGGCTATTTTGACCACTTTTTCTTCCTGTAGAATACCATACATAGCCAGTAAAACGCCTTCAATCAGCCAACCGAGCGTCAACCAGGCAGAACCGAATTGGAATGGAACAAACAAGATCACAAAAGCAAATCCGGTCAAATAAAACAGCTTATTCATCAATTTTTCATTTGGCATATACCGTTCCATCCACCAACCGAGTAACAAATATGCGATAGCGAATACAAGCGCCAAGGTACCCAGAAAGGCATCCAGTTGAAAATAGGAGAAAGCGACATGCATTAACAAAGCACTGATGAATGTATTTAAACCGATGATCACCACATTGCTCCATTGAAACTTGGATTTTTTTGTATAGACGGAAACCATCGGGATTAAAGTATAGATAAGAAAAGCAAACAGCATGTAAAGCAGAACGTAAAGATCCTCCAAGCCAAAAGGTTGAATCAGCTCTCTTCCTGCAATTCGATTTTGTAGAATGAACAATGTTGCTCCGACGTTGAGTACGAATCCAACGGAAGTGCTGACAGTCCATCTTTTTTTTGTGGCAATCAACAGCATCAGTAGATTCAAAATGATGAAATAACCCATCATGACAACTGGGGGCATATCAGGACTGGTCAGGGTAACGACTGGTAAATATCCGCCTATCATTGCAAATACAGCGATAGTTTGTGCACTATACCTGACTGAGAGTGTGAAAGCTAGCAGCGTTACCAAAACACACAATAGCAAAGCGATTTCAATTGAGATGATCTGTAGTGTCAGATAGCTCAAGGATGTCGCAACATAGAGAATGGAAATACCGCCACTGGTCAAAGCGATTGAGAACACGTTGGTTCGTTTTCTGTTCAACCACTCACCTGCAGCCAATAATACTGCTCCTATCAGGAATATCACGATACCTTTCAACTCATTCGTCAGTTTCAAGTAACCATACCTGGAAAGTGCAATGACAGCGATCACAAGGAACAAAATTCCTATTTTACTTAATATATTAAGTCCAATTAGTGATTCCAGGTTATTCTTTTTTAACACACCATTTAGTTCATATTCTGTCACTTGCTCTTTGCGCAATTCTTCCAGTTTCTTTTTCTGATTGGTGGAAAAGACATCGCTGGAAGAGGCGAATTCTGCTTGAGCAGCGGTGATTTTTTGGTTGATCTTTGTTTTTAAATCCTCTAATTGCTGGTAGATTTCCTCTTCGTCTGCGATACGATGGTTTTTTAATGCTGTTGTCATCTCATCAATCTGTTTTCTGGCTTTCTTCTCAAATGATTTCAGAAGATTCAGTTCCGGATTGGTTTTCGATTGGAAATACAGACTCGATCTGTCATTAACTGCTCTCAGTAGTGCGTTTTTTTCATTGTATATCTGTTCATACAGTGCATTTTTAAGCTCTTTGTTTTCTGTAGTTAGCATTTGGCGTTGGAGCAATTCCTTTGAGAGGGTATCTCTGATGTTTTCCAGTTCAGTCAGTAATTTCTGATTTTCAGCTACGAGCTCGTTTGATTCTAATTGATTGATCTGTTTTTCAAGATCAGTTAAAAGCTCTTTCTGACTTAGTAAAACCTTCTTAAAAGGATCAGCTAATGACATTTTTTCCTCCTTCTGCCATTAAACCAGTCACGCACAATGGTATCATAGTCATTATTTTAAAGAATACAATAAAAAAAAAGCACTTTTATGAAAGAGAATATTTTTCGTGTTAAATTCCATATTGCCAGCACTCAACTGTGTACTATATCATAGTATTGCTATATATAGCATACCATTTTGAGTACTACAAGAAATAATAAAATTGCTTGTTTTGCTTATTCTGAAATAATCGACCATCAATCTGGTTCATGTCGACCACTTTTCATTTTCAAAAATCCTATGCATTAAATGTATTGCCCTGGTCGAATTTAGTCAAGATCAGAATGTTCTTTTTTCTTCCTCATGGATCCACCAGTTAGAATCAGTTTGTGGGATGAATGCACCAATCGATCCAGAATGGCATCGGCAATGGTTTGATTCGGAATCAAGTCATACCAGTTTTCAAGTGGTATTTGGCTGATTATCAAAGTAGAAGCAGAACCATTACGATCTTCCAGTATATCAAACAAGTATTTGGCTTCTTCTTCTGTCCAACTGGTTATCCCCCAGTCATCCAGAATAAGAAGCGCTGTCTTGCTTAGTTTTTCCATCAGTTTCAAATTGGATCCGTCTGCATGGGAAAGCTCTATCTTTTGAAGCAGTCTGGATAGTCTTTCATACCTAACCGAGTAGTCCATCCTACATGCTTTTTGGGCTATAGCCGAAGATAGGTATGACTTACCCGATCCAGTGGGGCCAATCACGATTACGTTCCTATGGTCTGCAATCCATTGGCACTCAAGGAGCTGGATCATCGTATGCTTATCCAACCCTCTTGGCGTTCTGTAATCAATATCCTCGGGACAGGCATTCGTCTGTTTGATCTTCGCAACATGCAGGCGCCTTTTTAATTTTCTGGCTTTTCGTTCTTCCCACTCCCTCTCTACCAGAAACGCAAGTCTGTCTTCAAAAGACAGGGAAAAAAACTCTGGTTGCTGGTTCTGTTCTTCCAACGCTTCCGCCATACCCGATAGCTTCATCGAAAACAGTTTCTGCAAGGTCTGTTCTTTCAACATGATTCTGGACTCTCCTTTTCAGAAGAGGAAAAGAGTGAGTGGGCATAGTAGCTTTTTCCCCTGATATTGGAGTGAATTGCGTTACGGTTACCTGAAGCATCGTCTTGATGCTTTGTCTGATTCAAGGATAAGGGGACAGCAGCGCTCTTTCCTATGCTTTGTTTTTTCCCTTTCCCTTTTTCTTTTTGCGTCTGGTACAGATCCAGCTTTTTTTCCAGTATGGATTTCACGGAATAATAGTTGAATCCCTGATGTCTGACTGCCATGGAACAGGCTTTTTCTAGTCTCTCTGTCGAGTACTTCTTCCCCAAGTACCGGATTCCCTGCAAAGAGCGGGTGGCTAATTCAGGCTGGGAGTATTTGGAAATGATACCTGTAATCAACTCCTCCGTTGCAGATCCTATACTCTTAGCCCAGTTTTGTATGGTTTCAATGAATGCTTTCTGCTTTGATTCGTAATACAGCTGATGTCCGGGAGGTCTGTGGAGAGGGTCCGTCGTCATCTTGCCTGGTTCGTACTTTCTCTGATGTACCGCTACCCTGTCGGAACCGTGATAGATTTCAACGGTATCTGCCGTATAGCGGATAGTCACTATCTCTCCTATCAGACGATAAGAAACCGAATAAAGATGCTTATCTAGCGTTACATGATACGTATTCGGAATCTTTTGCTCTTTCCATTCCGCTATCTCATACCGGGACGGAGGCAGAGGACGAAGCGCTGGCTGATCCAGCTCTTCAAACAGTTCTTTTCTGGACTTCCCAATTTTTTTCATGATGGCGCCGTTGAGTTCCGGGAGAATCTCCTCTTTCAACGCTCTGTTGATTTCTTCTATCGAAAAGAAGGTTCGTTTTCTGAGTTTACCCAGTATTATTCCTTCCATTATCTGGACACTCTTCTCCACCTTCGCTTTGTCCCGACTTTTTCCTGACCTGGCAGGTAGAATACAGGTTCCATAAAACTGTCCGAAATCAGCAAAAGTTCTATTCAGCTGTGCTTCGTACCTGTCCGGTTTGGTGACGGCACTTTTCAAATTGTCCGGTACCACGGTAAGCGTTACACCGCCTATGAACTCAAAGGAGTAGATATGGCATTGGATCCAGGGCAGTTCTTTTTGGGAGGAAACTGCTTTGGCATAGGTGTAATGACTGGCTCCGAGACAAGAGACAAATAATTCTACATACCGTATTTCTCCTGTGGACGGATCTGTAAAATGAGGCTTGTCTCCCGTGAAATCAGAAAAAAGAACTTCTCCTCCTTGATAGACCTGAAGCATAACGGGTTCATTCGTCTGGATAAAATCATGATACAGGGCACAGAATTGAGAGTAAGAGTAACTAGCTTCCTCTGCATGAGAAGCTCTGTACTCTTCCCATAAAGTCCGCATAGTAACGTTTTTATTTCTCAATTCCAGTGTGATTTGAGGAAAATCCGGTAGAGACTTGGAGGTTGGACGGGTGTCGACCAGGCGTGTTTCTTCCTCGTCGAACAAAGCAGAGTGTAAAGAAGCATCATCCAGCGTTTGTACTATGTCCCAGGTTAAACCCTTCCGCTTTGCTTTAGCAAGATACAAAAGAACTGTGCTGTGGGAAATATGAAGCACCCTTCCCGCCTCTCTTGCTTTCAGTTGATTGATCCATGTTAATCGTAAGACTTCACGCACTTCATTCATTAACAATCCTTTCTGTGGCATCCTTTTTTATTTCCTCCCTTATGGTAATAGAGGTAAGGATACAACTTTTTTATTCAGGATTTTTGAGAATGAATCGTGTCTTAAAATACTACTCGCTTTCTGATTGATGTCGACCAGCATTCTGGAATTTCCATCTTGCTGGTCGACATCAATCAGATTAGTGGTCGACAAACTTCAGAACACTGGTCGACATCGTTCAGAACGGTGGTCGATTTGCACCAGAATCTGCATTGTTTTTCTTGACATTCTCATTTTATATGCAATACATACTATATTGCTTTTGGCGTATACGAATGGAACAGTTATTTGGATAGATAAAGAATTACCTGGAGGTAGTGTTGTAAGGATATACTTTGGAAGAATGTCTGGATCAAAGTTTATTTATTATACTTTAACTCAGATCATTGAACATTTAGAATACAATGAAAAAGGTTCAAATTTCAGCAAAGAAGTAATAAAACAGATATTACAAGGCATAAAAGAAGCTTTAACATCCATAGGAGGTTTAAACCTTGATAATGAAGCTTTAGCTTCTGATATTGTTGGTGCAGTCATCGAATCAAACCGAATGTTGAAGAAAAATGCTAATGGCATTTCAGATTGGGACCTATGGGACAGAGAGTATACTGGACTGAATAAACTTGGTAAATTCATTAAACATTCAATTATCGGTGGATATATTGCTACAAAAATGAAAGTAAGGAAATCTGATGATGAAACTGAATTGGCTGATAATCGAAAGATTGGATTTGCTGTTAGCTATGCAAATGAAAATAATAGTTATGGACTTTTTTTATATATCCCAGGTTCATTTCAAACATCAATAATTGATTTAGTTGGTGTTGCAAATTTAGTTTAAGCAATGAAAGAAACAGAATATGCAGAAAGAAAAAATACAAAAAGGCTTTCTGACCCCGACAATACTATGAATATAAGATATGGAAGCGATGGTAGCAATTGGAACTCTATCTATACATTATCTAAAGGATTAGGAAAAGATAATTTTCGTAATTTAACTTTTGAAGATGTTGTTAGTAATAGGTTTTTATCTTATATCGTTGGGGTAGCATATCTTTTTCAACGAGTTGGATATGTAAGAACAAATATCCTTGATTCTTCATATGCTTCGAATGATGTTTTTACATGGCTTGAAGGTGCAAGATTATATAATGGAGGAGATAAGGGTGAAACAAATCTTAGGAATAGATGGTATATACGTGCCGTACAAGGTCGATTTAGCGATTTTGAACCAAGATACAATAATAGAATTCAGGATTATTGGATATATGTAAAAAGATTAAGAGATAAAGGTTATTAAATAATATTGGAGGAAATACAATGAACGATAGAGCAAAAAAAAGCTTTTTTCTTATTATCATTTGTTGTTTGTTTCTTATACAATGTAATAGAATCAAACCAATTATATACAAGGATACAATGTGGATGAAGATAAATTTTTTTAATCAACCTATTAAAAATAACAATAAAAAAGATCAATTATTAGGATTTCGTCAAGCGGTTTATAACAGCTCAAATCATATTAGTGCAATCCGTAAAACAAAAAATGGTTTTTATTTAATTTGTGATGGTTCTTTTTTTAACTTCACCAATGATAAATCATTAATGCGATCAGAATCCATGAAACTAATGATTATCCGTACTGATAAGGAAGGTAATTTTCAGTGGAGTGTGACGTTAGACAGATTTTTTGGTAATAGATACCAAAGCGTGTACTTAGAAGAATCTGTGATAGTAGATGAAGAAGAAAATCTTTATTTCACTGGATTTACAAATAAAAACTTTTTCTTGCATTTTCGAGCCAAACCACCCTATAACTATCGATACCCCCATTTTGTCGCAAGTATCAGCAAACAAGGCAGTGTAAACTGGGTATCCTTCTTACCGAAAGATCACTCCAACTTCTCTACCGCTCTCACGGTGGCTGACAATACGGTTAAAACTGCTTTCGTCTCTAATGACGGTGCATTGCTGCATAATATCAGTCTTGATATAGCTACAGGAAAGATCCTATCGGATAAGTCCGTTGATCTGACAAGTTTAGGTGGTCTATACCATGTCTCTATTCAAGCAATCAATCACGGGTGGGTTGTATCTGCAAAGCATTTTGAAACATATTTACATGAAACAGTGATCATCCATCGGTATTCATTCGATGGACAAACAGAGTGGCGTTACTCTCAAGATATCGATATGGAATCACCCTCTTTTTGGTATCACCAACCTGAACATGTTCGGGAAATGAAAGAACCTTCTTTCTTACCGTTTGTCATCACCAGCAACCAAACCCATACTTTTGTCTGTAATGTATTTTCCGAAGCGAGTAATCAAACAGACAGTGCTGATTCTGCAATCAAGCAGGTGCATAAAAATCTGGTTCTTGCACTGGATCAAAACGGAAAACTTGATTGGCAGTATGAAACTTACCTGGAAGATGACTTCAGGATCATGAATGCCGTATGTAACGACACTACCTTGTTCTTGACTGGTCTTACCTCAACCAATACGATGAAAACAACCGGACAAGCATTCCAACAGACGCTTCATGGTCAAACTGATTTATTCCTCCTTTCCTTGGACGGGAAAGGAAATCCCATTTGGTCGACCTATCTGGGAGGGAAAGGGATAGAAGCCTATCCCAGAGATTTTCAATATCATAGCAATGAGGACAATATTCCTTTCTTCACCTTTCTGACAGATCAAAATCTGGTCGTCACTTTTTCCTCCTCAAGCTTGGATTTTCCGCTGATACCAGAAACTGTTAACAAGCATATCGTCCAAGACGTTCAGGGATCCTGTTATGGTGTTGTCGCTACGCTTGATCTGCAAGGAAACCTGATCAAAAGCGAACCAATGATACAGAGCATCCCGAGTGGTCAACAAAACAGTGCTTCTGAAGCAAAGACGGATCCACCGCTGAAAGAGATTATCTGCGATAGTATAGTCTTTGAGAGCCGGCTATATAGTCTAGTCACTACTAATCGTACCGACTTTACACTGATCAACTCAACACTGGATCATCTGCGTGTACCTAAGGAAGACTATGAAAACCATGATATCGAGTTTATTCTATTGACTCGGATTGGGCTGAAGGAGGAGTAACGGATGAAAACAATATGTATATGATCGAGGAGAATCGATGAAACTAAGTAAATCTGTGCTATATCGGCAAATTGATTAATATTTTCTTGAAATAATCAGGTATCGGAGCATAAAAATTGGATATTTCAGTGTGATCCTGCAGAACAAAACTCAATTGATGAGCATGCAAAAGTTGTCCTTCTTGAAACTCGTCTTGTTTTCCATACACCCTGTCGCCAGCAACCGGGTAGCCGATATGAGCCATATGAACTCTGATCTGGTGAGTTCTGCCAGTAAAGATTTGTAATCTGACCAGAGTAAATTGCCTGAAACGCTTGATCACCGTAAAGTCTGTTCTGGCGTATCGACCCGATGCGTTCACTTCAATTTTCCTGCGAGACACATTTTGGGTTAATGGCAAAGTGATGGAAGCTTTTTGATGAGGATAACAACCGTGGATCAGAGCGATATAGTATTTCTTGATTTGCCGAGTTTTGAGTAGATTGGCAATATAATCATGAGATTGATTATGTTTTGCCACAATTAACAATCCGCTGGTATCTCTGTCAATTCGATGGACAATCCCGGCTCTTTCTTGTCCATAGCTCAATGAAAGAGATTGATGACGATACAGCAGCGCATTCACAAGGGTATTTGTTCGCTCTCCGGGAGTCGGATGAGTCAGTAAACCTTTTGGTTTGTTAACAATCAGGATATTGTTGTCTTCATAAATCACCGGCACTTGAATATCCTCAGGTATCAACTGGGAGTTAGTTGGTTGAAGAGAGTAACAGATCCGGTCTCCGGTTTGTAGCTTATAGGAAGCCTTGACCGAATGATCATTCACGGTAACATTGCCAGAGTCTATTAACGCTTGAATTTTGCTTCGGGTAATCTCGAGATTGGCAGTTAAATATTTATCCAGTCTGATTGACTCAGCTTCATTGAATTGAATTTTTTCCATGATTTTGAAAAAGAAACAGCCATAAAAAAAGAAAAATAGAGATAGTGATCGAAGCATCAGCCACATTAAAGACGTAGAATTGGTGAATCTTGATAAAATCCACCACATATCCATACATCAGTCGATCAGTCAAATTCCCCAACCCTCCGGCCAAAATCATTGCCACTACAGGATACGGAACCGGTTTAAACCAATAAAACATCAGCACAGTAATAATCAAAAGCGAAACGATTGAGAGGTAAAACAAGTTAAAACCAGTTTCGGCAAATAGTCCAAACACAATCCCTCTGTTGGAAACAAAAACAAAATCCACCCATGGCATCAAATGAACACTCTTTGCTTGAAGATATTGGATAACAAAAAACTTAGAAATCCGATCCGTCAAGTAGATCAGTAAAAACAAACCGGCAGAAAGCCAGATTGTTTTCTTTATGTTACTCACTCTCAGAAATATGACCGGATTCGTTCTCTTGCTGTGAAAAAATCTCTCGCTCCACTTTTTGAGAGTCCTGGTCCAATTTTATGAGCAGTTTCTGAAAGGTTTCCAGGTAAGAACTAAACTCGGAACTAAATTGCCGGTACATCTGATTCAGGCTTTTTAATTTTGTTTCGGTATGTTGAAGAATTTGTTGTGATTTAATGTTGGCTTGCATGATGGACAAATCAGCTTGACGCTCTGCAGATATTTTGATCTCATCGGCCGTTTTTTGTGCAACTGTCAGAGCTTTTTGTAACTGATCACTAGTGCTGGTATACCGATCAATTTCTGATTTGAAGCGATTGTTCTCCTCTTTGAGGTCGATCACATTGCGGTACAACGTTTCATAGTCTTGCCTTAGCTGATAAAGAAAGTCATCGACTTCTTTTTTGTTATATCCGCCAGCCATAGAGGTTCTAAAAACTTTTTTTGAAATCTCTAATGGTGTCAACATATATGCAGACTCCTTTTGCTAAATATGACCAATTCGTATGCAAGCGGCAAAATGTCCGGGTGTGACCTCTTTCAGGTCAGGTATAATATTATGGCAATCCTGTATAGCGTAAGGACAACGAGTCCTAAATCGGCATCCGGAAGGGGGATTTATCGGAGAGGGAATATCTCCCATGATGATTTTACGATTTCTATCCAATTCAGGATTTGGGATCGGAACAGCGTTCAGTAAAGCTTTTGTGTAAGGATGCAGAGGATTCTCAAATAAGGTTTTGTTGGGAGCGACTTCCATTAATTTGCCAAGATACATCACGCCAATGGTATCTGACATGTGTCGAACTACAGCCAAATCATGGGCAATAAATAGATAGGTCAAACCAAACTGCTGCTGGAGATCCTGTAACAAGTTAATAATCTGGGATTGGATAGAGACGTCCAAGGCAGACACTGCTTCATCGCAAACAATAAAGTCAGGATTTAATACTAATGCCCTGGCTATGCCGATTCGCTGTCTCTGTCCTCCTGAGAATTCATGTTGATACCTTTTCAGGTATTCTGGTCTCAGACCGACAGTTTTCATAATAGAGACAACCCTGTCTTTTCTCTCGGTCCGGTTTTTGACACCATGAACGAGCAAGGGCTCCGTAATGATGTCACCAACAGGAATTCTTGGGTTTAGAGAGCCGCAGGGATCTTGAAAAATCACCTGCATGTGTTTTCTCATTTTGCGAAGATTTTCCCCTTTTAGTTTGGTGATATCTACCAGCTCTTTACCGTCGGAACAATTAAAAAGTACTTTGCCTCTTGTTGGCTCGTATAAACGGATCGCCGTTTTTGCGGCGGTGGTTTTTCCGGCGCCGGACTCGCCAACCAAACTATATGTCTCACCTCTTTTGACTTCAAAGGAGATATCGTCAACCGATTTGACATCTGCTAATTTTTTCCCGAAAAGTCCTCCGTAAATCGGAAAATACTTAACCAGGTTTTCTACTCTGATGATCACATCTTTGTTAAGGTTTTTATCTTGCATGGTTAAGCTCCTCTGCTGGCATAGGATTGATCTTGTTTCTCAAGAGGGAACCAACACCGTACGGCATGAGTAGAAGAGACTTCAACATAATCTGGTTCGATGGATTTGCATTTGTCCTTGGCGAAACTACACCTGGGGTGAAATTTGCATCCTTTTGGCGGGATGTAGGGATTCGGTACCACACCCGGAATGGCTGGTAAAGGTTTGTTGGTTCTTTGTTGGTCAACACGGGGGATGGAGTGAAGTAATCCGTACGTGTAAGGGTGCATCGGATGAGAGAATATCTCCTTGATGGAAGTGTACTCGACAATGCGTCCATAGTACATGACCGCTACTTTATCTGCCATCTCGGCGACCACTGCCAAATTATGGGTGATCAGAATGATGGCCATATTGGTTCGTTTTTTGATATCACGCATCAGATCAAGGATTTGAGCCTGAATCGTGACATCGAGAGCAGTGGTTGGCTCGTCCGCAATCAATAAATCGGGATCGCAAGCCAAAGCCATTGCGATCATCACACGCTGTCTCATTCCACCGGACATTTGATGCGGGTAATTTGAGAACCGACGCTCCGGATCAGGAATACCAACCAGACTAAATACATCGATGACTTTCTTTTTTGCTTCGGCTTTTGAGATATTGTAGTGGTTGATCAACACTTCTGCGACTTGATTGCCTACAGTGAACACTGGGTTTAAGGAAGTCATGGGCTCCTGGAAGATCATCGATATTTGTTCACCGCGAATCTGCCTCATCTCTTCCGGTGTTTTTTTGAGTAAGTCCACACCATTGAATAAAATCTGTCCCTGTTCAATCTTTCCTGGTGGTCTTGCGACTAATTGCATGATGGAGAGGGAAGTGACAGATTTGCCACAGCCAGATTCACCGACCAATCCAAGCGTTTCTCCTTTTTCAACAGAAAAACTGACACCCTCGACAGATTTCGTCAATCCGTCCATCGTGTAAAAATAAGTATGCAAATCTTTAACTTCTAATAAAGGCATACTACACAACCCCTCTTTCAAAAACCAAAATCAACTCTGCAAAAACCAGTAGTAAAATATATAGCGGATATAGACTATAAGTCAATTCAAGCATGAAAAAACTCTTCATCCTTCTTTCGCAGGATCAACTAAAACACTCAATCCGAGATCGGCTATTTGCTGGTTAGGAAGTATTGATGGCTCTCCGGTAAGAGGGGAGATGCCTTTCGTGTTTTTTGGAAAAGCAATCACATCTCTCAGGGAAGGACTATCTGAGATCAGCATTGCTAGTCTGTCCAGGCCAATCGCAAATCCGCCTTCTGGTGGAGCACCAAAACTCAATGCTTCCAATAAAAAACCAAAATCCTGGTCTATTTTTTCATCTGATAGTCCGATCTTACGAAATATTTCTCTTTGCATCGTCGGTTGAAAGATTCTCAATCCTCCCGAGCCAAGCTCAAAACCATTTAGGACCAAATCAAAGGCATGACTGCCAATGGATAGGGGGTCTTCCTGGCTTAATTGATCAAGAGAGTGGATGCGTGGCAATGTAAAGGGATGATGCTCCGAGTCTAGTTTTGACAATTCCTCATTCCAGGTAAACAGCGGGAAATTGACAATCCATGCAAATTGAAATGAAGGGGAGGAGGATTTCAGGAAAAAAGTTTTGCCAAAATGCAACCTAAGGGTGGCAAGCAACCTAAGGGTGGTAGCCTTCTTCCCGATTCCAAGAACCAGCCAATCATTTGGGTTCAATGAGAAATGGGCTTGTACTTTCTTTTTCTCCTCGTCACCAAGGAAATTTGCGTGCAAACCGTCTTCTCTGACTTTTACGATGTAGTATTTATCTTGTCCCGACGGATACTCTGCGAGAACGTTATCCAGGTCTTTTCTGGAAAGCGATACCATATCTCCCGGTAGACGAAAAGCAAACCACTCGTCTCCTTTCGCGAAACTCTCCTTCACAAATTCATGAGAAGAATTCTGCAGAATCGGCTTTACATCAGTAAAAGAAAGGTCAAAACGAAGATCCGGTTTGTCTGTACCATACTTTAACATCGCTTCTTGGTAAGACATCGACAGAAACGAGAAGGGCAATTCCGGTAGGTTCAATTGTTGAAATATAGATTGCATCAATCCTTCGATTAATACGCGAATTTCCTGTTCGGTAGTGAAAGACAATTCAAAATCGATCTGAGAGAATTCAGGCTGCCTGTCAAGACGAAAATCTTCGTCTCGAAAACACCGGCATATTTGAAAATACCTTTCCAATCCACCCACCATTAAAAGCTGTTTGAAAAGTTGCGGAGATTGGGTTAGCGCATAGAACTTACCAGGTAAAATCCTGGATGGAACAATAAAATCCCTAGCTCCCTCCGGAGTGCTTCTGCCAAGATAGGGAGTTTCTATCTCGAAAAATCGATGTTGTGAAAAAAATTGTCGCGTAGTTTGCATAATCGTATGTTTTACTTTGAATTTTTCCATAACCAGCGGATTCCGTGTGTCCAGGTATCGGTATCGAAGCCGAAGGTTTTCATCGACATTTTGTGATTGCATTGGTTGAAAAGGTAAAGGCTGGCAGCTATTTAGCACTTCCAAAGATTCAAGTAAAACTTCAATTTGACCGGTTTTCATGTTTGGATTAACCAAATCAGCCGATCTTTTTTTCACGGTACCGATTGCCTTGACGACATCTTCATGATGAAGGTTCTTCACTTGTTGCATACAAGGGGTATCTTGTTGAATAGTGAGTTGAACCACTCCTGTGCTGTCTCGAAGAAGTAAAAATGCCACTCCGCCTATTTCTCGAACTCTTTCGATCCATCCGGATAATGTAACGGTTTGATTCTCCAACTCCGGTTGAATCTCTGCACATCCAATCGTTCTGAACATGGTTATCCTCCCGAATTCTTTCTCGTTTTGCACGAGCGGTCAAAGAGAAGCGTATCTCGCCTTGACGGTATGAATTATATCGCTCAATCCCATTGTTTGCTGGCTTTTTAATTGTAAATCCTTTAAAGTATACTGCTGGCTCTTTATTTCATCTTCACCGATTATGAGGAGGTAGGGTATCTCTTTCTTTAATGCGATTTCAAGCGATTTTTTGATCCCTTTACCCTCCAAGTCCACTTCGGTATTGACATCGACTCGGCGCAGACTATCAGCGACAGTTAATGATTCATGAAGGGTCTCACCGCCAAAATTCGCAATCCAGATCTTAGTACTCGGTTCGTGAAATAGAATGGAGTTGGTTTCTTGTATGATCATCATAGCCCTCTCGAGCCCCATCGCAAATCCGACAGCCGGAGTAGAAGGCCCTCCAAGCATCTCTACAAGATAATCATACCTTCCGCCACCTAATAAAGCACTTTGAGAGCCAAGCGACGTGCTGGATATTTCAAACACGGTCCGGTTGTAGTAATCAAATCCTCGAACCAGTCTGGGATTGCATTGAAATGGTAAGGACAAAGCTTGAAGATACTTTTGTAAAGTTAAGAAATGAACGGCACAGTCGGAACATAGGTACTCAACAATAGCAGGGGCTTCCGCCAGCACTTTCTGGCATGTCTCTTTTTTACAGTCTAGCACCCGTAATGGATTCTTATCGGTTCTATTTCGGCATTCAGGACACAACGCTAGTTCATGTGCAGTTAAAAAAGAGACTAATATTTCACGGTAACGAGGCCGGCAAGCAGGACATCCTATTGAATTCAGTTGTAATACCAACTCTTTCATTCCCATGCATTGCAAAAGGTGAAAAGCCAGCTGGATCATCTCGGTGTCAACCGCGGGGGACTCGCTTCCAAAGCATTCTGCTCCATATTGGTGAAATTCTCGGTATCTGCCTTTTTGTGGTTTTTCATACCGAAAGTAACGATCCAGATAGTATAGTTTCACCGGTTTGGTCCAGTCGGTAAGATGATTCTCAAGATAAGCTCGAACAACGGAAGAAGTGCCTTCCGGTTTTAACGTAATCTCTCGGTCCCCTTTGTCGCGGAAGTGATACATTTCTTTTGAAACAATATCTGTCACATCACCGACGGAATGAATAAATAAATGGGTCATTTCGATCATCGGGGTGATAATTTCGCGATAACCAAAATGTGCAGAAGCTTCGCGTAGTCTATTTTGTAATGCAATCCACTGGTAGGATTCCCCGGGCAATATATCTTTTGTTCCAATTAATCGTGTAAATTTCATGAAACCATTGTAAGGTGAGTTCATAGGGTGTCAAGCAGAGATAGTCATGAATACAAAGAAAAGCAAGAAAAAAGTAAGAGCCTTCATATTTTATATTTAACTAAAAAAAATGAAATGATTTTTTTGAAATACCGTATAATAGTACAGAATATAAATTAGTTGAAACTAAATGAGGAGTCAATGACAAAAAGTTTAGAAGATTATTTGGAGAAAATTTATAGCTTGAGATTGAGTCTTGCAGAGGTTCGGGTGAAAGACATTGCCAAAGAAATGGGAGTTAGCCAACCTTCAGTCAACCAAGCTATTAAAGAGTTAATAAAACTTGACCTGATCAAACACCTGCCATATGGAAAAATCGAATTTACGCAAAAAGGATTGGAACAGGCAAAACAGATAGCTGATAAACACCATGTTTTGAAATCTTTTTTAATGAAAGGTTTAGGGGTATCAGAAGAGAATGCAGAAAAAGATGCTTGCTTGATTGAGCACATCATTAGCGAAGAATCACTTGAACGAATCGAAGCATTTAATCGGAAACAAGCTCTTGATTTCTGTTCCAATCAACTCCCTCAGGATGGATTTCAATGTGAGAATGCTGCATCGGCGGTTCCATTATCTCATCTTTCTCAAGGTGAAAAAGGCATGGTGATTTGTGTTTACGGAGGAGATTGTATAAAGAAGCGTCTTCAAGAATATGGTTTTTTAGTCAACGAGACCATCGAGATGATTCGAAATGTTCCTCACTGCCCCTTTTTGATTCTCGTAAAAGGCTATCAAGTTGCCATCGGGAGAGGAATTGGTGCAAAAATTTTAGTAAAGCGAGTTGAAACGCCATCATCATGACAAAAATCAGTTTAGTAGGACAACCAAACAGCGGAAAAACTTCCTTATTTAATCTTTTGACGGGTGCAAGTCAAGAAGTGGGAAATTGGCCTGGCGTAACCGTGGAAATCAAAGAAGGAAAGTGCAGAATTGGCAAAGAAACTTTTTTTATCATTGATTTGCCCGGTGTGTACAGCTTGAGTCCTTTCACCATGGAAGAAAAAGTCACACGAGAGTACTTGTTAGCCGATCAAGATGTGAGAATCGTCAATGTGTTGGACACAAACCATCTGGAAAGACAGCTATTTCTGACTTTTCAGTTATTGCTGCTCAAAAGACCGATCATCCTAGCCTTGAATATGATAGATGAAGTAGAACAGAAAGGAATTACGATCGATTCTGAACAAGTCAGCTCTCTCTTTCAGAGTCCAGTTGTGAAGATTGTCGCCAGAGAGGGTAGGGGTTTAATCCAGCTAACCGAGATTCTGCAATCAGATACCGGTACCTATAAGCCTATTAATCCTCTCGTCACCTCGGAATTCGATACAATTTGCCCATTGATGTCACTCATAAAAAGTTATCTTAGGCAAAGCGGGGTGAATCAAACGCTTGATTTTCATGCTCTTCAGATTCTCTTGTCTCCCGAATTGCTTCAAGACGAGAAATATGGTCTCTCTTCTTCCGTGAGAAATTCAATCAGAGAAGCGATGAGCCGATGGGAAACTGAAAACAGGCAAGCGATTCCCGATTTTTTGTATACTTCCATCTATGCTTGGGCCAAATCTATAGAGGCAAAGATTACCTGTATAGATAAAGAAGGTTGCACACACTTGTCGTTAAACCAAAAAATGAGAAAACTGGAAAACTGGATTCTGCATCCGTGGATCGGACTGATTATATTCGGTTTGGTAATGTATTTACTATTTCAAGCTATTTTTATCAGCGGAGATTTCTTGAAAAAAATACTTGAAAATGGATTATCGGTATTGATAAACTGGACCAACAACCTACCTTCTCCTTTATGGCAATCCTTTTTTTCAAGAGCCATATTACAAGGCGTAGGCAACATTATACTACTGTTACCTTACATATTCTGTTCTTTTTTATTCCTGTCCTGGTTGGAAGACTTGGGCTATCTTTCTCGAGCTGCGTATGTGATGGATAGATTTATGCACAGTGTAGGATTGCATGGCAAATCTTTTATTCCGCTGGTACTAGGATTTGGATGCAACGTTCCTGCCGTAATGGCTTGCAGAACAATGGAAACCGAACAGGAAAAGGTTAAAACCATGATGATGGTTTCATTCATTCCATGCTCGGGTAGGTTGCCCGTACTGTTGGCATTATGTAGTTTACTGTTCTCCAGATCAGCTGGTTTGTGGATGTTCTTTCTATATGGATTGGGTATTCTGGTCTCTGTATTCACGGCATTTTTTCTGGAGAGGACTTTTATCCGCACTCCTTCAGGCGAATTAATTATGGAACTTCCTCCCTATCGATGTCCTTACTTCAAGAACAACCTGAAAAACGCCATTCAAAAAACAAAACATTTCCTGACCAAAGCAGGTTCTATCATCTTTCTTGTTTCTGTAGTTATCTGGTTTTTATCTTACTTTCCGAACTCATCGGACTTTGGCGGTAATTCAAGTGCATTGGGCACTCTAGGAAAGTGGGTGGCCCCCCTCTTCAAACCCTTGGGTTTTGATTGGAGACTGACTGTCAGCTTAATCAGCGGTTTTGTAGCCAAAGAGCTCATCCTATCTACCCTGTCTATTCTGTTTAATCAATCTGCCGGCAACATGACAGGATTATTCACCTATTTTTCACGAAGCACTTTATTGGCTTTTTTGGTTTTCCAATTACTCTATACGCCTTGTCTTGCCACAGTTATCAGCATAAAAAACGAGAGTCGATCGAACCGTTGGATGCTTTTCTCGGTTCTTTGGAGCTCTGTTATCGCTTGGATTGTAGCTTGGCTCATCCAAATTATTGGTTAAACTGTTTTTTGAACCTTTCGTAAAATGACCTATAAACTTATTACAGGAAAAAAGAAGGAGACCTGACAATGAAAAAAACAGTGTTGATGATTGTTTCAATGATCATGATCGTGCTATCTCTGCAAGCTTGTGCCAAACCACAAGAAACATTACAGAGGATTTACAAAGGAGATAGTGATTTTGATCCTTCTGTTGTAGTCAACATGAGCATTCAAGAAGTGATTCAAGAAGCAAATCAGTATACAGGTTCATTTGTGGGAGTGGAAGGAACGATAACAACCATTTGTTCCGTCGGTTGTTGGTTTTATATCCAGGATGAAGCTAGCAATGAGATCTACGTGAATCTCGCCCCCCAAAATTTTGATGTTCCCCAAAGCGCCGTAGGAAAAAAAGTAAAAGTCATCGGAATTCTGGAAGCAGGAGAGGGAAATTATAGAATTTCAGCTTTCCAGGTGGAGTTCATAGAAATCAAAGAATAACCATTTATATTGATTTTGCTCTAATCATCGTTAAAATATTTATATGAGATGAGCATAATAATAGATCACGGATTGGTTTATGATTCGGATCAAAATACTTTTCATACCACTTCTATATATATAGAAAACGGTCTGATACGGGAAATAAGCGACTCGCTCAAGGTTCATGACGCAGAAGTGATCGACGCTTCCGGCTATTATGTTCTGCCAGGATTGATTGATCTTCACTCTCATTTACGCGAACCCGGAGAGACTCATAAAGAGACCATTCGTACAGGAACGCAAGCTGCAGCAAAAGGCGGTTACACTCATATCGTAGCGATGGCCAACACCAAACCACCTCTCTCTCGCCAGGAAGTTTATTCCGAGATTCTTCAAACCATCCATGAACAAGCGGTTATCTCTGTCACACAAGCCGGAACTATCACTGATCAAATGGAGGGGGAAACACTCTCTCCTCTTTTGTTATCATCTAGCTTGAAAATCTATTCAGATGATGGAAAAGGAGTCGCTTCGGCGTCACTATTAAAGAAAGCGCTGATGATCGCGAAAGAATCCGGTGCTCTTCTGATTTTACACGAAGAAGATGCCCATATTAGCCAAAAAGGAGTGGTACACGATGGGATCGCTTCAGCAGGTTCTGGTTTGCCCACCATCTCTTCTCTATCAGAATCTGCTCCAATAATGAGAGATTTGCTTATTGCAAAAGAGGTAGATTACCCTCTTCATTTCACTCATATCTCCTCACAAACCTCTGTTGCATTACTTCAATCTGCCCACTCTCTTCACTATCCTTACTCGGCAGATGTGACCCCTCATCACCTTTTTTTCTCAGATGAATCTATATCCTTACAGGATTCTAACTACAAAATGAAGCCCCCCATTCGATCCGAATCTGACAGAGAAGCACTGATTCAAGGTTTGCTGGATGGATCGATCCAAGCGATTGCCACCGATCACGCCCCCCATACCGCAGAAGAGAAACAACGGTCCTTCTTGGAAGCACCATTTGGTATCATCGGATTGGAAACAGCATTTGCAGCCTGTTATACATCACTGGTTTTACGGAAACAAATTCCGTTTGAAACGATCATACCTTGGTTAACTTCCAATCCTGCCAGTATTGTAGGACTCTCCAACGAAGGCTCCATACGGATAGGCAATCTTGGTAATCTTGCTTTAATATCTCTGGAAGAAAGAGTGATCACCCCGAACAGTTTTCAATCCAAAAGCACCAACTCACCCTTCATCGGCAAAAAATTAACCGGATTTCCAATCATGACCGTGTACAAAGGTAGGGTGATCCATGAAGCATCCTGTTGAGGGCAAAATCAGAAAGAACCGATGGCTTACCCCTACTCTGTTTGAGCTTGAAATTGATTTTCCCACTATCTCACAACCTATTTTTCCCGGTCAATTTGTCGAATTAGAGTGCAAAGGAAAGGCACCGGTTTTTCTGAATCGTCCGTTCAGTCCTTTTCGAATTCAAAATGATACTTGGACTTTCATCATTCAGTACAAAGGAAAAGGTACGAGCAACTTATCAGAACTTAGAGCCGGAGACACGATTCGTATGCTATCACCGTTGGGGAAGCCTTTTCCTGGACCTGATCAACATAGAAGAGTGCTACTAATTGCCGGAGGAGTGGGCATCGTTCCGTTGCATTTCTATCTATCTCGCATCCTTGTACAGCCATCCGAGATGACGATCTCGCTTGTGTACGGCACGACTCGAGAAGAAGACAGGATAGACTTATCCGGTCTTCCGTTCCACGTTCAGGTTTTATATCATGCTGATCAATCCAACAAAGAAGAAAACACTAATTTATTCCAGTTTTACCTGCAGTTACCGAGTATATCGTTTGACACTGCCTTGATATGTGGTCCTTTGGCAATGATGAAAGCGTTTAGCAGACATTTCACGAAAGAAAACAAACTGCACTTTGTGTCGATGGAAATCATGATGGCATGCGGACTTGGTTTCTGCAAGGGATGTAGCATATCTACCTCGGAAGGAATGAAGAGCGTCTGTTCTGATGGGCCTGTATTTAATGGCACTTTATTAGATTGGAATTTACTATGAATCCTCTTACCACTCGTATCGATTCGATGTTTATGAACAATCCGGTCGTTCCCGCATCGGGCACGGTTGGTTATGGACTGGAACTCAGCGAGTGGATAGACCTAAATCAATTAGGAGCAGTTTTATCCAAAAGCATCACGCTTCTCCCCAAAAAAGGAAACCCACAACCAAGATTATTTGAAACAGAAATCGGTTTGATGAACTCTATTGGTTTGGAAAATCAAGGATGGCCTCAGTTCGTTTCAGAAATCTACCCATTTCTTACCTCCTTGAAAACCTTAAAATGGGTCAGTATCGCCGGCTCCTCGGTAGTTGAATATGTTGATCTTCTTGGAAAACTAGAGGCTTTTCCATTGGACGCGATAGAAATCAATGTGTCTTGTCCAAATGTGAAAAAAGGAGGGATTCCTTTCTGTTTTCATATCCCCTCACTGAAAGAGCTGCTTAAAGCAGCAAAAAAAGTGAATCCTACCGTAAAGATCATTAAGATCAGTATTGAATCGCAGCCCTTGGTTGACATTTGCCATATGATTGAGGAAGAAGGTTTCTCTGCCGTCTGTATTGGCAACACTGTCAGAGGCGTGGTAATAGACATTGAAAAACAGAAGCCGTATTTTTCAAACATCATCGCTGGTATGTCTGGTCCGGCTATCAAACCAATTGCACTTCGAGCCGTTTGGGAAGCATACCAATCCGGGCTTTCCATTCCTATTATCGGTTGCGGAGGCATACAAAATGTCCATGATATAATAGAATTTATCCTTGCCGGTGCTACTTGTGTCGAGGTCGGATCGGCTAATCTGATCGATCCAACCTGTATGTCAAAAATGATACGAGATTTAGGTGTGTATTGCGAACAAAACAAAACCAACCTTAAAGAGATGATAGGTTTAGCTCATCGAAAGGAATAAAAACATGCATATAAGAGAACGTTTGATCGTATCGCTAGACGTTGAAACCGACACACAAGCTCTGGCTTTGGTAGAGACGCTTCGCGAGGAAGTTCTTTTCTACAAAGTGGGTATGCAACTTTTCTATCATTATGGTGCTGATTTGGTTAGAAAAATCAAACAACTTGGCAAAAACATATTCCTAGACTTGAAGATGCACGACATACCCAATACTGTAGTCTCTGCATTGCAATCCCTTCAAGACTTGGATGTGGATTTTATTAATATGCACACTCTAGCTGGCAAAGAAGCGATGAGCAAAGCAAAAGAGTACTTAATGCAGCATCATAACAAAACAAAACTGATTGGCGTCACTATCCTGACCTCTTTAAATGACGAATCGCTTTCACAACTCGGTTTTCACTCTCCTGTTACCGATACAGTTATTCAACTCTGCCATCTCGCCAAAAGCGCACATCTGGATGGCGTCGTGTCATCCGCTCAGGAAGCCGCCTCTATCAAAAAAGCTGTCGGAGATGACTTTATTACAATATGCCCGGGAATTCGGCGATCATCTGACTCTGCAGACGATCAAAAAAGAGTTGTCACCCCCGCTGCAGCGATGGAAAAACAAGCTGACTACATTGTAGTGGGACGACCTATTCTGTTGGCTAGCGATCCAAAGAAAGAAGCCTCTTTTTATTTTTTGGAAATGGAGAAAGGATTGAAAAATGCAAGAAAATGAAGTGTTGGAGTTAATGCAGGAAATAGGGGTAGTCAAAAAAGGACATTTTAAACTATCTTCTGGTCGACATGCCGATACATACTTGCAATGCGCACTATTGCAGCAATATCCTGTTTTAAATCGAAAGGTGATGCAGTCTGTCGTCGATTTTACCGCTCCATACCAACCAACTTTAATCATCGGTGCGGCAGTAGGGGGTATCGTAGCTGCTTATGAACTGGCAAATCTGGTTCATGCGAGGTGCATTTTTGCAGAAAGAACAGATGGTCAACTCTCTTTCAGAAGAGGATTCGAAATACTCCCGGATGACAGGATCGTGATTGTGGAAGATGTCGTTACCACCGCCAAAACCACAATGGAACTAGTAAAATTGGTTCAAGAACATGGATATGAGCCGGCAGCTGTTGTCAGTATCGTCGATAGAAGAACGTTATCCGAATCGATCCCCTATCCCTTTAAAGCCGTTGTTCGCATCTCGGCAGAAACATGGGAAGCGGATCAATGTCCTTTATGCCAACAACATATCCCGATAGATGAGCCTGGCTCCAGAAGATTAAAAAAGTAATCATGAAAGTAACGCTAGTTTCCTCTACGCCAAATCCAATTCGATTGATAGCAGATGCAGCGAGAATTACGCATGGCAAATCTCAGACCTATCAATCTGATAGGTACTACCTTGACCTCCTTTATAAGATCGGTCATTTCAGCGTATTCGAACATGTTTCTTTTACTTTTTTTATTGAGAATATCTCCAGAGCTTGTTCTCATCAATTGGTACGGTTTAGGGTAGGTGTCAGCTTTACACAGCGTAGTCAACGTTACACCAATGAAAACGGTTTCGAATATACCATTCCTCCTTCGATTCAAAAAAACGAAATAGCGAAACAACTTTTTTTACAGAAAATGGAAGATCTTCAGCAATCCTATGCAAAGATGATCGATCTGGGTATTCCTAAGGAAGATGCGCGGTTTTTACTTCCAAACGCAACCGATACCTCGCTTTTTATGACCATGAACTACCGGGAATTGATTCATGCCATGGAATTAAGACTGTGCAAGAAGTCCCAATGGGAAATTCGTCACTTATTCTGGTATATTCGCGGTTTAATTTGGCAGTCCGATCCGGATCTGGCTGCATTCCTTTATCCTAAGTGTTTCCATGAGGGATTTTGCAGAGAGAAAAAACCATGTTCCCTTCTCCCGATTCTCTTACAGAAGAAAAAAAGCTTATTCACGGATGCCAACCTGTGAATTACACCTACATAGAGATGTAAGAATTCTCTGCTATAATGGAAAGAAATGAAAATTGACGAAATATGTGAGATCACGAATGCAGAGATACTGCAACCGATAGGTCGCAGAGATGTAGATATTCGGTATGCATTTGCAGCCGACTTGATGAGTGATACTCTTTTTATCATTATGCGGGATGACGAACCTTTGTTGTTGATCACTGGCGTAACGAATACTTCAGTGGTCAGAACAGCCATCATACTAGATATCCCCGCCATCATGATCGTGAGAGGAAAACAGGTGCCCGAACAAACGCTTGAGCTTGCAAAAGAAAATGAAATACTGGTCTTGCGATCCAGTAACATTATGTTTGTCACATGCGGTCTGCTCTACAAAGCAGGACTGGAAGGGTCACCATGGAAAATACGCTAAGCAACTCCACGGACAAAGTGTTCTTATACGAGGTGATTGGAGCACAATTTGATACGATCGGTTCCAAAGCTTTAGCCGTCAAAAAAATGCTGCATGATTATTTCCCCAAAAGTGATTATTTACGACGGCTGGGTGTGTGCGTATTCGAAGCCGAAGCCAATCTCGCCATTCACACTGTCCATGGCGGAAGTATCGAAGTCATGGTTTTCTCAGATAGGGTACGTATCACAGCGAAAGACGATGGGCCTGGCATGAAAGATATGAAAAAAGCCTTGACTCCCGGTTTTTCTACAGCACCTGAAACAGCCAGACAACTTGGTTTTGGTGGAGGCGTCGGGCTTAATAATATCAAGCGCTTCGCTGATTATTTCTATATTGAATCTTCCAAGAAAGGAACCACTCTCGTTTTTGAGGTATGGAACGATGACGATCCAACAACTCATTGATCAACTCTCTTTTCAGTTGTTAACTCCTCAACTGAAAACTGATGGCTCCTTTCACGACGCGTACACATCAGATTTGCTTAGTGCCGCTTTGGCAAAAGTAACGGAAGATCATGTTTGGGTAACTGTTCAGGTTCATCAAAATATATTAGGGGTGGCTTCCATCAAACAAGCCGCTGCTATCATTCTTACAGAAAGCTTGCATCCGGACAAAGATTTGATTGACAAAGCACAAGAAAAAGGGATTGTCATCTTATTAAGTCCTTATACATCGTTTCAAACAAGCGGTATGCTCTACAACATGCTCAAGGAGGAGAAAAATGGAGATTAGCAGAGAAGAATCATTCCCCCAGATTGATTTGGTGATTAAAAGAGAGGGGAATAAAGCTGAATCGCTGATTCAGATTTTGCACGGTGTGCAAGAAATGCTGGGTTACTTACCTATGGAAGCGCAGAATTATGTCGCAAAAAAAATGAATATCCCCCCCTCAAAAGTTTATGGCATCGTCTCTTTCTATAACTTTTTCAAAATGGAAAAAGACGCGGATCATGTGATCATGATTTGCATGGGTACCGCCTGTTACGTCAAAGGAGCTGCGGATATTATCAAGGAGTTTGAAAATTCGCTGCATATCAAGAAAGGGCAAATAACACCAGACAAGAAATTTTCTATTCGTGAAGTACGCTGTCTCGGAGCCTGTGGTATGGCACCGGTGATCAGCGTCGACGGATCTGATATCTACGGTCGTCTCACACCGGATCAGGTACCTGGTATTCTCGCGAAATACCAATAACAGATGAAAGAACTATCCCTGAATATCCTGGATATTCTTGAGAATTCGGTACATGCGGGCGCAACCCGTATTCATTTGCTTCTTCAAGAGTTCCTTGAGAAAAAGGATTTTTTAGGTTTTACGATTGTAGACAATGGAAAGGGAATGGATCAAGCCATGGTAGACTCTCTGTTTGATCCGTTCACCACTACTAGTAGTACCAAAACGGTCGGTTTAGGCCTTCCGTTGTTGAAACAAGAAGCGGAGATGTGTGACGGTGGAGCACAGATTCAAAGCAAACCAGGTATCGGTACGACTGTCTCTTTCTGGTTTCAACACACGCACATCGACCGTCCCCCTCTCGGTGATATTGTATCCACCGTATTAATGATGTATGCGGTTCATTCTGATATTGAATTCATCTTTACTCATGAGGTCGAAGATCGTACATTTGAAGTATCCACTACAGATCTGAAAGAGGTTTTTCAGGATGTTCCGATAAACAACCCAACCATATTACAGGGTATAGAATCTTTTTTACTTGAAAATAAGAAACAATTGTATGGAGGTAAGCAGTATGGCTAAGATTAATTCATTAGAAGAACTTCGTAAACTTCGGGACCAGGCAAAAGAGTCCATGACAGCACGCAGCGGAGAAGCAAAAGTGCGAATCCGTGCCAGTATGGGCACTGTCGGAATTGCCGGAGGCGCCCGAGAAGTCTTGAAGGCGATTATCGATGAATTGGAAAAAAGGAATTTCCATGAAGTCGAGATCATTGAAGGCGGTTCGATGGGATTGGACAAGGAAGAGCCAGTTATCGTCGTGGAACGGGATGGCTTTCAAACGACGTATGGCAAAGTTCAACCTGAAATGGCCAGACAAATCGTCGCCCAGCATGTCATTAACGGGCAGATCATCAGCGAATGGGTGATTGCGAGGAATAAACAATAATGAAAATCTACAGAATACACGCTCTTATTTGTGCTGGAGGCCAATGTATCTCTGCGGGTGGTGATAGTTTTGAAAGTTCCTTAAAAAAAGAGCTCCAAGCTACTGATTTAACCGAAGAGATCCAGATTGTGGAAACAGGTTGCATGGGTTCCTGCGAGATGGGTCCGATGATGGTTGTCTATCCGGAAGGCATTGTCTATGTCCACCTGAAACCGGAGGATGCAGAGATCATTACCAAGGAACATTTTCTTAAAGGTAGACCTGTTGAACGTTTAATGTGGAGAAAAGAAGAAGGAACTTTTCCACGTTTAGAAGAAGTCCCTTTCTTTGCTCACCAGACAAAACTTGTTCTCAGAAATTGTGGCTTGATCAATCCGGAAAACATAGAGGAATATATAGCCAGAGACGGATACCAGGGATTGGCAAAAGCGATTGCCGGCAATGATCCGAAACTGGTTATCGAAGAAATCAAAAAATCCGGATTACGGGGGAGAGGTGGCGCAGGTTTTCCGACAGGAAGAAAATGGGAAGCTGCCTATCTTCAGAATAATGATATTAAGTATGTGGTTTGCAATGCCGACGAGGGCGATCCAGGTGCTTATATGGACCGATCGGTCCTTGAAGGAGATCCTCATACTGTGATTGAAGGTATGGCAATCGCCGGTTATGCGATTGGTGCCCAAAAAGGATATGTCTATGTCAGAGCGGAGTACCCTCTGGCTATCAAACGCCTCACACATGCTATCAAGCAAGCCAAACAATCCGGCGTGTTGGGTCAAAATATCCTTGGATCCGACTTTTCATTTGATCTTGAGATCAGAGTGGGAGCAGGTGCGTTTGTTTGCGGTGAAGAAACTGCTTTGTTGAATTCCATCGAAGGCAACAGGGGAGAACCAAAAAAGAAACCACCATTTCCTGCCGAAAAAGGATTATTCAATAAACCGACTGTGATCAATAATGTGGAAACTTTCGCGAATGTTCCTGTAATTATGACGAAAGGGGCTGACTTTTTCCAGACAATCGGCGTACCGAATAATCCAGGCACAAAGGTCTTCTCCTTAGCTGGCAAAGTGACCACCACCGGCTTAATCGAAGTACCTCTCGGAATCAGCTTACGGAAAATTATTTTCGATATCGGTGGAGGCATTCCGAACAACAAACAATTCAAAGGCGCACTTACAGGTGGCCCCTCTGGTGGTGTGATTCCTGCCTCCCAGATCGACACCCCGATCGATTATGAATCCTTGGCTTCACTTGGATCTATGATGGGATCAGGCGGATTGATCGTCATGGATGAAGACAGCTGTATGGTTGACATAGCCAAGTTTTTCTTAAAATTTACAGTGGAGGAGAGCTGTGGCAAATGCACTCCCTGCCGCGAAGGAACAAGACAGATGCTTGCCATCTTGGAAAAAATCACTTCCGGACAAGGCAAAGAGGGCGATCTGGAGCATTTAGAGGAGCTTGGTAAAATTATCAAGCAAACCTCTCTGTGTAATCTTGGTCAAAGTGCTCCCAATCCCGTATTATCTACTTTACGCTGGTTCCGTAACGAATATGAATCTCATATTCGCGATAAAAAGTGTGTCTGTAACGTTTGTAATATGACATCCCCTGTGAAGGAGGCAAAGAAAAATGTCAGACAAAAAATCGCTCATTGAGAAATTACATGACATTCAGGATCATCATCCCGATCATCACTATTTACCTGAAAATGAAATGATGACCCTTGCGGAAAGCGATAGGGTTCCACCCTCAAAAGTGTTTGGAGTAGCTACTTTTTACACCATGTTCTCCACCAAACCTCGAGGGAAACACATCATTCGTATATGTGAGAACCAGACGTGCCATATGGCTGCTGCCAAAGACATGATCAATCACTTGCAGGATCTTCTCGATATCGAGATCGGGGAGACCACAGCGGATGGTTTGTTTACACTTGAATTAAGTAGTTGTCTGGGGATGTGTTCTGTTGCCCCATCTATGATGATCGATGAGATGCCGTTTGGCAATCTCACCTATGAAAAAATCGACAAGATCATTCAGCAATTGAAAGGGGGTACCAGATGAAATTTTACAGAAGCCATGTTTTGGTTGCCGAAGATACGAAAAGTCTTCTCATTGGTGCCAAAAGAATAGAAGAAGCTCTCATGGAATCCATTCAACGATTTGGTTTGCAAGATGAAATCCGAGTGATCCCAACAGGCAGTCTAGGTTATGAAGACCAAGGAGTAGCCGTAGCAGTTTATCCGGAGGGAATCGTCTACTGTCCGGTCACATTAGAAAAAATACCGCATATCGTTGAAGAACATTTATTGAAAGGACGTGTCGTTTCCTCCCTTCTCGCTCCTCTTAAAAACCAGAATATCTCAAAAGGTACTTACGAAACTCAATATATCAAAGACATTCAGCAGAGACTGGTTCTTGAGAATGTTGGTATCATCAATCCGGAAAGCATTGACGAGTACATCGCTCGTGATGGATATGTCGCTTTAGAAAAAGCGTTATTCTCCATGAAACCGGAGGATATTATCCAAGAGGTTAAAACTTCTGAACTAAGAGGGCGTGGCGGAGCTGGCTTCCCTACAGGCATGAAATGGGACTTTACAGCAAAATCAATCAATGATATGAAGTATGTCATCTGCAACGCAGACGAAGGAGAGCCTGGTACTTTCAAAGACAGAGAAATTATGGAAGGGGATCCTCATAAATTACTAGAAGGAATGTTATTAGCAGGCTATGCTACCGGTGGTAAAATCGGTTATATTTACATTCGCGGCGAGTATGACCTGTCTATCCGACGACTTGAGAAAGCCATACAGGATGCCAGACAGTATGGATTATTAGGTGATCATATTCTCGGTTCCTCGTTTTCATTCGACATTTTCGTCCATAAAGGTGCCGGCGCCTATGTATGCGGAGAAGAAACCGCTTTAATCGAGTCTATTGAAGGGAAACGAGGAGAACCACGGAAAAAACCTCCTTATCCTCCGACTGCCGGATTATGGATGAAACCAACTGTCGTGAATAACGTCGAAACCCTCGCCAACATTCCGATGATTATCACCAAAGGCGGTAATTGGTACAAAACCATTGGCGTAGAAGGATCTCGGGGAACCAAGCTCTTTAGCTTGATGGGGGACTTGAACTGGAAAGGTGTGGTAGAGATACCTTTTGGTACCACTATCGGTGATATAGTAAATAACATCGGACATGGGATCAAGGATGATAAAAAGCTGAAAGGCATCATTCTGGGAGGTTCTTCTGGATTTTTGATCTTACCTTCAGAAATGAATACACCGGTTGATTTCCAGTCTTTAGCCAGGATTGAGGCAGGTCCCGGATCAGGATCCATTGTTGCAATGGATGAAAGCAGATGTATTGTTGATATGCTGTTAAATATCGCTGAATTTTTCAGACATGAAAGCTGTGGCAAATGCACTCCCTGCAGAGTAGGAAATGACCAAATCGTACATGTGCTGGAAAGAATAGCCGGCGGTGAGGGAAAACCGGAAGACATCACCACGTTGGAGGAGCTTGCCAAAACGATGAACAACACCTCATTTTGTCCTCTCGGACAGGCAGCTCCAAACATTTTGGTGCAAGCGCTGAAAAAATTCCGAGAAGAGATACTGGTACACATCCATGAAAAAAAATGCTTGGTCCACGCTTGTCCATTCGAAGCGGTAAGTTTGGAAGAATAGATGAAGGTACTTGATCCGATGAAAGGAGAAAGGATATGAATGAAGTACATGTGATCATTAATGAAAAGAATTACACTTTTCCTGCCAACATCACCATTTTAGAAGCTTGCAATCGAGAGGGTATCAGTATACCGACTCTCTGCTATCTAAAAGGGATTTGCGAAGAGGGATCGTGCGGTTTATGTGTCGTCAAAGTAGAAAAGTCGAGAGCATTTGACAGAGCATGCAACACTATTCTGTACGAAGGTATGAAAATTACCACCGATTCAGAAGCCATCTTTAAAGCACGTAAAATGAACCTTGAACTGACACTGGCTCATCACCCGCTTGATTGTATGACTTGTGACAAAGATGGTGATTGTACTCTGCAAGATCTAGCTTATCAATTTGGAATCAAAAAAAGTCGTTTCCTGACAGCAGAAGAACAAGTTTCTGTTTTAAAAGCAAATGCCTGGAAAGACAATCCTTTCATTTTATTTGATGAACAGAAGTGTGTTCTTTGCAGACGATGCGTGAATGCCTGTATGAACCAGGCCCAAGTCGAAGCGATTGGTATTGCTAACCGAGGTTACCTCTCTAAAGTATCCACTCCATTTGACCTACCTCTGGAAAGCACCACTTGTCAGTTCTGTGCAGCTTGCGTACAAGCATGCCCGGTTGGTGCTTTGATCGAAAAAACCAGGATAGGGAAAGGGAAACTGAAAGATTTTACGAAAACAGACACCACATGCGCTTATTGCGGAGTTGGTTGCAATTTATCTCTGTATAAAGACCATCATAATAATCTGATTATGGCGAAGGGCATCACCGGAGAAGGCTCTTCTGTGAACGGCAGAACTTGCGTTAAGGGTAGATATGGTCATGAATACACCCAACACCCTGACCGGCTAACCACTCCCCTTATCCGCAAAAATGGAGTGTTAGAGCCGGCTACCTGGGAAGAAGCTTTGAGTTATACCGCACAACGTCTACATGAAATTAAAGCAAAATACGGTCCCGACTCCATTGGCTTACTTGGCTCATCCCGATGTACCAATGAGGACAATTATGCCATTATGAAATTTGCTCGGGCTACCATCGGTACCAATAATGTGGATAACTGCGCCAGGCTTTGTCACTCTTCCACAGTGGCTGGCTTAGCAAAATCATTCGGTGCCGGTGCGGCTACCAATTCTTATTCCGATTTCAATGCTTCCGATGTCTATTTCGATATCGGCTCCAATACAACAGAAACCCATCCGGTCATTGCGCAAATCATGAAGGAACATCTCCGAAAATCAGACTGCATCTTGATTGTTTGCGATCCTAGAAAAACCGACATTTCAAAATATGCGAAACTTCACTTACAGCACACTCCTGGTACAGATGTCGCATTATTGAACGGTATCATGAAAATCATCCTCGACGAACATCTTGAAAACTCAAAATTCATTGAAGAGCATGTAGAAGGATTTGAGACATTCCGACAAAAAGTCAATGACTATCCCCTGGAAAAAGTTGCACAGATCACCGGTGTGAAAGCAGAGCTCATCAAAGAAGCTGCGATGATCATTGGTAAAGCAAAAAGCATGATGACTTTTTATTCCATGGGTATCACCCAACACTCCACCGGTGTAGACAATGTACTGTCTATTGCCAATCTATCTCTATTGACTGGGAATTTAGGAAAACCGGGAGCCGGTATTATGGCCTTAAGAGGACAAGCAAATGTGCAGGGAGCTTGTGACATGGGTGCTTTACCCAATGTATTTTCGGGATACCAAGCTGTCACCGATCCGACTGCAAGACAGAAATTTGAAACAGAATGGAAAGTGAAACTCTCCGATAAGGTCGGCATTCAAGCCACGCTTTTTGGTGAAAAGGCATTGGCTGGTGAGTTGAAAGCAGCTTATATCATGGGTGAAAATCCGTTGATGACAGACGCAGACATTACAGCCGTGCGTGAAGGTTTTGACAAAATCGAGTTTATCGCCGTTCAAAATATCTTCATGTGTGAAACCGTTTCGGTAGCGGATGTTGTGTTTCCATCAACTTCTGCGTATGAGAAGTACGGTACTTTTGTCAATACGGAACGGCGTGTTCAACTTCTCAGACCATGCAGAGAGCATCATCCGAATGTGAAGGACGACTGGGAAATTGTTTCGTTGCTATCAAAGAAAATGGGATACGATCTCGGATTTGAATCGGTTCAAGATGTCAACCAAGAGATCAATAGGATGACACCAACATATGGAGGCATATCGCTTGAAAGACTGGAAAAAACAGGACTGCAATGGCCTTGCCCTACCATCGAACATCCAGGCACTCCCATTTTGCATAAAGACGGGGTTACCAAACGACCCAACCAAAAAGGTCTGTTGCATGCAATCGATTTTATCTCTGCAAAAGAGCTACCCGACCAAGAGTATCCGTTTGTTCTTACTACCGGCAGAATCCTATACCATTTCCACTCCGGGAACGAGACCAGGAGAACTAGTGTTCTCAACGAATTCATTCCAAAAAACTACGTAGAAATCAACCCATTGGATGCGGTAGAATTGGGTATTCAGCAAAATGATATTGTCGTTGTTGCTACCCGGAGAGGAAAACTGGAATTACATGCCAAAATTTCTGAGAGACCAAAAAAAGGCATCGTTTTTATTCCTTTCCATTTTAGCGAAGCACCTGCTAATATATTGACGAATGCAGCACTCGATCCAGTAGCGAAGATCCCCGAATTTAAAGTAGCCGCTTGTAGTATTCAAAGGAAATAATTTTATTAGTTGAAAGGAGTCATGTATTATGGATCCAGTATGTTTTACACCGGCACAGGTAGCTGAGAATTTCACAGAAACTATCTGTGTCAAGAAGGCGAAAGCTCCCTTCCTGTATTTATTGGTACTAGGTATTTTAGCAGGTGTTTATATCGCTTTTGGCGGTATGATTGCCACTCTGGCAGGATTTGAAAGTGCTGCACATCTCGGTACTGGTCTCAGCAAGATATTCAGCGGAGGAGTCTTCAGTGTCGGTCTGATGTTGGTAGTTATTGGAGGCGCCGAGTTATTCACCGGTAACAACCTCATTCTCTTATCGGCTTTGAGCAAAAACATCCCTTGGAGTGGATTGTTTAGAAATTGGTTGATTGTCTATGTCGCCAATTTTATCGGTGCTCTGTTTGTAGCTTGGTTATACTTCGAGACTGGTTTATGGAAAACGACCGGCACTTCCCCTGATAGTCTGTTGGGGGTAGGGGCTCTGAAAATCGCAGTAACAAAGGTTAACCTTCCTTTCACCGAAGCCTTGGCTCGGGGTATTTTGTGTAATTGGCTTGTTTGTCTGGCTGTTTGGCTGGCTGCCGCTTCCAAAGAGGTTGTCAGTAAGATTTTTGCTATTTTCTTCCCGATTATGACTTTTGTCGCTCTTGGGTTTGAGCACAGTATTGCGAACATGTATTTCATTCCTCTCGGTATAATGTTAAAGAGTCCATTAATGGACAATGCGGGTATAGCAGCGGAAAAATTAGCCAACTTGAATTGGAACGGTTTTTTAATCGGCAACCTGCTGCCTGTTACCATTGGTAATATCATCGGAGGTGCCTTCTTTGTAGGCTTCCTGTATTGGATAGCGTACGTCAGAAAGGCAAAAAAAGCTGCTTAACGATTCTCTGTAAAGCTGAAATGGACCTTGTGCTATTAGCTGGCGGGAAAAGCAGGCGGATGAACCGCAATAAAATGTTTTTACCGTTTGATCAGGAGGAAACTCTGATTGCTTATATGTTACACAAGGTTGCTAGTTTTTTTCAGACTGTTTTTATCGTCACTAACGAAGAAAACCGGCTTAGGATACAAAAGATTGTGAACCTAAGCCGGTTTTCTTCTATCTCTGTTGTCACGGATATACTCCCTTCCTGCGGTCCTTTAGCAGGCATCTACACTGGTTTGATGTATATGTCCTCTTCGAATGCATTTTTCTTGGCAGCTGATCAGCCTTTTGTGTCTTTGCCATTGGTGCGTTACATGTATGGTAGAATAGATCACCATGACGCCGTGGTTCCAAAAACAGAAAAAGGATACGAACCCTTGTTCTGTATTTATTCAAAAAGTTGTATCGAACAGATTCAAATCATGATTAAATCAAAAGTATTTCAAGTTTCTAAGTTGTTTGACAACATCAGCACATCAGTGATTCAAGCAGAGGAAATCAGACGATATGATCCCGGGATGCGGTCTTTCGTCAATGTGAATACAGAATCAGATTATAGATTGCTCAATCCAAAATTTTTTCCCTGAAGAGATGGTAAACCCAACCATCGTTGACTGTCTTGAATCAGGTTGAGTATGACTTGAACGACCTCTTCCGTACTTCCCAGGTTTAAGTTAATCAAATGAAAGTCCGATCGTTGCCTTAACCAACTTAATTGCCTTTTCACATAATGGCGAGTATTCTTTTCCATTTCTGCAAAAGCCTCTTCCCAAGTGGTTTTACCTTCATACGCTTCCATTAATTCCCGATAACCATGGGCTTTAATATAATGTATATCCTCTTTGTATCCTTGTTCTACCAGCGATCGAATCTCTGTTTTTATACCTGTTTCTTCCATCTGACGGGCGCGTTGATGAATTCTGACATAGATATCTTCCGGATTTCGCAAGAGACCGATTTTAATAAAGAAAAAAGGCAGAGGAACGGTTTTCTCTTTTTGAAGCTGGCTGATTGGATGTTTCGTTACATAAAAAACCTCTAAGGCTCGAATAATCCTTTTTTTATCTCGGGGAGATATCTTTCGAGAAGCGTCCGGATCAACCATTTGTAGTTCTGAATAAAGATTTTCCAAG
>Ga0302252_1000452_pt1 | contig 35990 bp, 41 predicted proteins | sample AAG_RA_Leu_MG_FD_193511 | JGI IMG/M metagenome (GOLD analysis project Ga0302252, IMG submission 193511) | Enriched activated sludge microbial communities from anaerobic digester in WTTP, New Holstein, Wisconsin, United States - AAG_RA_Leu | ecosystem: Engineered > Bioreactor > Anaerobic >... | reverse complement strand
ACCAAATAAAGCGATCCCACGCATTCATGATCAATCACCTCGGCCCTGCAGGCCGTTCTGAGCCTGAGATCTTTAATGATTGATAAATCTGACGGAGAGGAGGCTTTTTCGTCGAATGACGTTTTAAGGGGGAAGATTTAAAGCATCGAAGCATATTGCCCCCTCCATCAGAATATGGTGGTGGTTTAGTATATGGGGATCAAGAGCTTATCTCTCTCCTTAGCCTTGCTGGCAGCTTTGATTTTATCTCTCACTCCTCTGGCCTCATCTCAGTGCGGAAGCAACTGGATGGGTGACACCTCGGGAGATACCGACTTTTATGTGAGCAGAAACCAGAACCTGGGCACCGGCCTGGCCTCGGATGCATCGGCATCATCTGCCTCCGCCCCGGCCATAGCCCTGGGCAGCTCCGCCAGGGCTAATGCGAATTCCACGATCTCCAGCGTTAAGGTGAGCCTGCCCAGCCCCCAGAGCCCGGGATCGTCAATCACCTGGATGGCAGAGGCCTCCAATCCCAAGAGCGAGCCGATGCTCTATGATTTTCAGCTCTCTGGCCCCTCCACGGGTGGAGAGTTCCGGGATATGACCGGCTGGAGCGAAGAGAGCAGCTGGACCTGGAATACCACGCAGGATGATGTAGGAGACAACCAGATCAGAGTTCTGGTAACCCGTCAGGGCTCAGTGGCCTGGGAAGATAGCAAGACCATACCCTATCATATTGGTGTCGGTTCCTATGTCTCCTCAGATAATGCCGCCAACTCCAGCCCATCGACCGGGGCCGGACCCCTGCCCCAGATGGACATCATCGGGGCCAATATGAGGGTTCCCGATACCAAGCCGATACCGCTGGCCCAGCCGACCGAGGCCATTGCCGCAGCCGTCCCCCAGGAATCCGAGCAGGAGCCGGAGATCTTGGATGCGGAGGGCAAATGGACGGTCAAGCTTGAGCAAGCTGGCATCTCCATCAATCCACTCAACCTGATTCAGACCGGCGAGAGACTCATGGGCTCAGGGGTATTCAATGAGGACGGCTCGAAGCTTCAGGTAACTGCCACCGGCTCTGTCTCCGGCGATGCTGTGAAGCTGCACATCTGGACAGTCGTAGCCGAATACGGCAACCAGATCGACAAGAGCGTTGATCTGGATCTGGTCCGGGTGGACCGGACGGTAAGCGGCAGCTACCAGCTCTACTCCGGCGAGGAGATCATAGGCAGCGGAAATGCCACCGCCAGCCTGGCGGCAGCTTGAGGAGGAGCAAAGATGAAGATGAAATCGGTTCTGAGCCTGGCTCTGATACTGGTCATACTGGCCAGCCCGGCCTGGGCCGGTTGTGGAAGATGGGTGATCCGGGACAACACCGACTTTCTGGCCGACCCCCTCTTCGATGAAGCGGTGGAATCCTCCACCGGGATCAACGCCAGTGACGGCTCTGAAGAGATCCAGGCAGTCGCAAACCAGACTGAGAACGACAGCACAGCCACGGCACCGGAGACTATAGTCCAGAAAGAGGATCCTATCATCGATCTGGACGGAAAGTGGAGGATAAGCCTGAACGGTGGCGGGCCTGAGGTGGCAATAAAGATCATGAACGTCATATTGATCCAGTCCAGCAGCCGTCTGCAGGGCTATGGGAGCCTTGCTGAAGAGGGCTCGGATGTTCCGGCCACTGCCACAGGGGAGATATCCCGGGATGAGGTCAGCCTGCAGGTTAAGGTCAGCTCCCAGCAGAAAGACTATAGTCTGGATCTGGTCCATGAAAACGGCAGGCTGCAGGGCAGCTATTCCCTCTACCAGGCGGAGAGGCTGGCCGAGAGCGGCAATGCTACCGCCATCCGGCCGGGAAGCTGAAGAGAGTCCCTCAGGATATCTTCTTCCAGGACCGCAGCACCTCCCCCACCGACCAGGCTTGGGAAACGCATCCCCCTGGCCGGTGGGGGCTGTTGCCATCGAAGACCTCGGGAATGGTTGCAGCGCCTCCTGCCGCCAGAGACAGAAGCGGCCGGAGCAGCTCCCGGGCCTCTGAGCGCACTGCTTTTGACCTGCCTTTTATCGACAGAAGGGCATCTATATAGGGACCCATGAGCCAGGGCCAGACTGTGCCCTGGTGATAGGCGGCATCACGGCTGGCCGGCCCTCCCTCGTATTTGCCGGCATAGCGGGGATCGCGGGGGGAGAGGGTGCGCAGACCATAGGGGGTGAGAAGCTCGCGGGTTACCGTCTCCAGCACCGACTGCCTCATTATGTCGGGCAGAAGGCCGTCTATCCCCGCGGCGATGATCTGGTTGGGCCGGATGGAGGCGTCCTCATGGTCCAAAACATCATAAAGGCATCCGGTCTCGCTGTTCCAGAACCGGCGGAAGCTGGCCTTTACCTTCCTGGCCAGGCGGGAAAAATCTGCTCCGCCCGGGCCGCCGCTCCAATCCAGGGCCTTTTGCAGCTTGTTCATATCCTTTAGAGCGGAGTACCAGAGGGCATTGATCTCGCAGCATTTGCCGGCCCGGCCGGTCACCGGCCTGCCCTCTAGCCGGGCATCCATCCAGGTCAGAGCGGCATCAGAGAATATCAGGCCGTCCTCGTCCGCCCCAAAGCCCTCTCCGCTCCGGGAGTAGCGACGGTAGACCGCTAGCAGCGCCGGCCAGAGCTCCTCCAGGAGCAGCGTGTCGCCGCACTGCTCGAAGTAGGCGGCCACCGCCCGGACAAACCAGAGGGAGGCATCCACAGTATTGTATGAGTCCGCCCCCAGGTCGTTGGGCAGGACACCATCCTTCATGGCCAAAGCAAATAGCCTCAGGACCCTCGCCGCCTCTTCGGTCCGACCGGTGCAAAGAAGCAGGCCGGGCAATGAGATCATGGCATCGCGCCCCCAGTCGTCGAACCAGTGATATCCGGCGATGATGCTCAGGCTACCACCTCTCTGGACCAGGAAGCTGTCTGCGGCCATAGCCAGCTCTGGCAGGGGAGACTTCAGAGCCTCCAGGCGAGACCTCTCCGTGGCCATCTCGCTTCGCCAGTCGGGCATGCTGCTCCTCCAGGCTGAAGCGGCTATGGCAAACTCATCCTCTCCGGAGAGATCCATCTGGAAGCGGCCGGGAGAGAAGAGATCCTCTTTCCAGGCCAGGCCGCGGCTCCGCTCTTCTTCGTATTCGAAATTAAAGTAAACCCTCTCGTCCCCTTTGAATGCCGGCCCGTCCGAGAGCAGCGTGAGCGGGGCATCCGGTCTGTCGGATGATCGGATCATGGCTCCCACCGCCAACTCCCCCTGCTGCAAGAGGGGCAGGGGTCGGGCGGAATGGAAGCTCCGGCTGTGCATTAAGGGAATGATGGAAAAGATCCCCTCGCCCCCTGTGATCCTATATCTGACGATGGTGGTGTTCTCCCCCCGGATCATGAAGACGGTCTTTTCCACCCGAGCCTCGCCTACCTCATAGCAGATGCGAGGAAAGGGATCCTGCCGGAATTCCCGGATGTATTGGTACCCTTGAGGGTATATCGCCCCCGGATACTGGTGGCAGGCCAGATGCTGCCCGTCTATCTCCTCGTCCAGGAAGGCGAGCATCAGCCAGCGATCCTTGGGGGGCTGCAAGGCAGCTACCAGCAGGCCGTGATAGGCCCTGGTATTGCCGCCGCATAAGGTGGAGGAGGCATATCCTCCCAGGCCGTTTCCGACCAGCCACTCCCTGGCGGCGGCCTCCTGGTAGCTCATCCGTGGGGTCATCTTGCACCCCCAAGAGCAGACTGCACTTCTTTGATCAGCCTCTCCCTCAGCCGCTCTCCCTTGAGCCTCTTTGATCGGGAGATCCTCTCCGCCAAAGCCCCGTCTCCCAGGCTCGTTCCCGCCCAGAAGGCCAGATCTCCCTGGCGGCTGTGATACTCCAGAGACTCCAGGGATACGGTCTTGAGAGCCTCACTCATACCGGCTAGGCTCCAGGCCACCTCCCCCGTGAACCGGTCCACGCCGGTGGCAAAGCGGAAGGGGGCGTCGGCCAGATGGATCTTCTTCTTGAGGCGATAGTGCAGGTCGGCCAGAACGCTGAAGTAGGTCACTGAGGCGTCGTAAGGAATTCCATAGGGGCTGAAGTAGCTGTGCACCTCTCCCGGCGCTCCTCCGTGGGTGAATAGGTAGTAGAGATGGTCGGAGATGCCCAGAGTCCTCCATATCCTCAGAAGATCGTCTCTGCTCTCCCGGGCCGGGGCCTCCAGCCTCTTCTGGTAGATAAAGCAGGCCTGCTGCAGGGCGTTACCCAGCCAGCAGCTGGTATCCCTCTCTATGTCCGCCCAGGATATATAGTCCCGGATGGACAGCTCTTGCTTGGGCGGGACCAGGCGGGCGATCTCTGCCGGAGTGGCGAAACGCAGATTGGGGTGCCGGCTAACCTCCTCCGGAAGATGGCGGAGGAATTCGAAGATTCCGGTATCGGCCCACTGGTGCTCCCCGAAGGTCTCATAGTCGCAGAATATGTTTATGCACTGGCCGGGAGCGGCTGCCAGCCAGGAGGCATACTTGTCCGCAGTGAGGGGATACTCCTCCCAGTTGTGGGAGGAGAAGCGAAATCCTATGTCGTCTGTTAGCTTGTAATTTCTGAGCAGCAGGGATAGGCTCGTCTCCGGCGGCCGGTAGACATAATTGGGATCGGCCAGCGTCCCCTCCGTGAATATGGCCTTGTAGCCCATGCTCTCCGCCATCCGGGCCACCTGATCATTGTAAATCAGCTCCGTATTCTCGAATGTGGTGGGCCGCAGCCCGAATAGCTCCCATATCGCCTCCCGGTGCATCTTTACCTCTTCTGTAAACTCTCTCTGGTCCTCGTAGAGGCTGGATAAGGAATGATAGTAGGTCTGCTCCATCACCTCCACCCTTCCCGTATCCACCAGCCGGAGGAAGGAGTCCAGCACCTCCGGCCTGTAGCTCCGGGCCTGCTCCAAAAAGACGCCGGAGAAGCTGTATGCGACGCAAAAGGGCTTATCCGATCCTTCAAACCGCTTGATGCTGTCCAGTATCACCTGATTGGCGGGAAGATAGCATTTGTCTGCCACCCTCTCAAAGATCCTGCGGTTCTCAGGATCATCGAAATAGTAGTCCCGCAGATCGGGCACCACCTCCTTGAGTGTAGAGCCGTCCCAGAAGAAATTCTTCTTGAGCCGGATGGGCTGGTGGACCTCAAAGCAGAGGGAGACTAGGGTCATGCTTTTCTATGCGCCAGCAAAATATTTACATCTTCGCGTTTGGGTACGCCCCGGCTTGCCCGGCTCAAAAGGTATAAATGCCAGAGCTTCATACTTCGCGGCTTCCCGTGGGGTAATATCAGTGATAACAGGATTAACCATGATCAAAGTTGATGCCGGCCAGGAGAAAGCGGCCTATGCCAGCCTCCAGAAGAGGCCGGGCATAAGAGATGTCTACCCGCTCTTCGGAGAGTTTAGCTTCTTTCTGGTGATGCAGGCAGAAAAGAAAGACGATCTCTCCCGCATGCTGGCAGAGATAAAGGCCAGCCGGTCGGTGATCAAGACCGGCCCGGTCCTGGTTACAAAAGAAAGCTGCCGCCGCCCGGCCGCGGCCTCATGAGCCAAGGCCTGAATTCATCTCTTCTCTTCTTCGCATGAGGGCTCAATCAGCGGGGCGAACTTGGTGCCATAGTAGATTATGCCCCGATCGCCCTCCTTTCCCAAAATGCGGAAGACGGGGCGCACCCTCATGCCGATTTTGATTGCTGCCGGGCTGGAGACCACCTGGCCGGTGACCTTGGGCCCTTCATCAAGCTGGATGATGGCCAGATTATAAGGCGTCAGCTTCTCGAAGTCCTCCGTGGCGCTATAGATGGTGGTAAAGGTGACCACGCTGCCTGTGCCCTTGAAGGTATACTCCTCCAGATGGGACCCGCGACGGCAGTTGGGACAGAGATTTCTGGGGGGAAAGAAGTATTCATCGCAGCGCTTGCAGTGGGTTCCCGAGAGATTGTATCTCTGGGGAATGCTCCTCCAAAATCTGGGGGCCTGTGTGGTCATTCTTTACCTCGTAAATATATGAACCAAAGCGGTTCCGCCCGATCCGCCCACATTGTGGGCCAATCCCACCTCTGCCTCATCCACCTGGCGCTTCCCGGCCTCACCCCTCAATTGAAGGGCGATCTCATAGGCCTGCTTTATGCCCGTGGCTCCCACCGGATGGCCGCAGGCTTTCAGGCCCCCAGAGGTGTTGATGGGAAGGCTGCCGCCAATAGCCGTCAGCCCCTCCTCGGTGGCCCGCCCGCCCTGGCCTTTCTCCACAAATCCCAGATCCTCTATGGCCAGGATCTCGGCTATGGTAAAGCAGTCATGCACCTCAGCCACGTCCACCATGCGCGGCTCTATTCCGGCCTGGGTGAAGGCGGCCCGGCCGGCATGGACCGTGGCATCAAGGGTGGTCAGATCGCGACGGTCATGTAAGGCAAGCGTGTCGCTGGCCTGGGCGCTGGCAGCGACCTTTATGGGGCTCTCAGATAACTTTTTAGCCATTTCTGTCGGGGCGAGAACCACAGCCGCCGCTCCGTCCGATATGGGGGAGCAGTCCAATATGTGCAGCGGATCGGCCACCATTGGCGAGTGGTTTACGTCCTCAATGGAGATCTCCATCTGATACTGGGCTATGGGATTATAGCAGGCATGATGATGGTTTTTCACCGCCACCGCCGCCATCTGGTCGTGGCTGGTACCGTAACGGCGCATATGCAGCCTGGCCATCATGGCATAAAGAGCGGGGAAGGTTGCTCCGAAGAAGCACTCCCACTCCCTGTCTGCCGCTGCGGCCAGGGCATCGGCTGCGGTGCCGGAGGAGACATCGGTCATCTTCTCCACACCGGCGGCTATGACTATATCGCTGTAGCCGCTGGCCACCGCCAGGATCCCCTGGCGCAGAGCCAGGCCCCCAGAAGCGCAGGCTGCTTCCACCCGGGTGGAGGGAACATGAAGCCTGGACAGCCCGGCGCAGTCGGCGATAAGAGCTCCGATATGCTCCTGCTCCACAAAACGCCCCCCACTCATATTGCCCACATAGAGGGCATCGATCTGCTCGCCGGCGATCTCGGCGTCATCTATGGCCAGCACTCCCGCCTCGGCGATCATATCGCGCAAAGAGACGTCCCATCTCTCCCCGAATTTGGTGCAACCTACACCGATTATTGATACGGATCTCATACTCTCAGCTTGCCCTTGTGCCTGGCGTACATGGCATAGTCAAGATACACTCCCCCTCCGATATAATCACGAACGCTGGGAGCGCGACAGCGTATCTCATCGATTCGATCTGTGACCCTGATGCTGAAGGCATCGCTCCCCGCTCCGGAGCCGAAGCTGGTCACAAATATCCTCTCATCCGGCCGGGCCACATCCAGCGTGGCGGCAAGGCCGATGAGGCAGGAGGCAGAGTAGGTGTTTCCGATCAGAGGCACAATCAGCCCCGGTTCGATCTGCTTTTTAGAAAAGCCCAGCATCCGGGAGACGCGCAGGGGAAACTTACCATTGGGCTGGTGGAAGACGGCATAATCGTAGTCTTCCGGCACCGTCCCCAGCCGCTTCATCAGGCCTCTGGCCGCTCCGGTGACATGCTTGAAGTAGGCCGGCTCTCCGGTGAACCTGCCCCCGTGCTCGGGATAGGGCATGCCCTCCCGCCTCCAGAAATCGGGGGTATCGGTGGTGAAGGAGTAGGTATCCTCGATCTCCGCCGCCAGTTCCTGGCTGCCTATTAAATAAGCCGCACCCCCCGCGGCGGCGGTATACTCCAGCATATCTCCGGGAGCGCCCTGGCTCACATCGGCACCAATGGCCAGGCCCAGGTCGATGAGACCGGATCCCACTAGCCCCAGGCAGGCTTGCACGGCAGCGGTTCCTGCCTTGCAGGCAAACTCGAAATCAGCCGCGGTAAAAGAGGAGGAAGAGCTGACCGCCTGGCCCACAATGGTGGCGGTGGGCTTAACTGCATAGGGATGGCTCTCCGATCCGGCATAAATGGCTCCGATTCTCTTGGGATCGGCGCCGCAGCGATCGATGGCGTTTCTGGCCGCCTCCACCGCTATGGTAACTGCATCCTCATCCAGATCCGGCACGGACTTTTCCAGAACGCGCAGGCCTTCCGATATCTCCTCTCCGTCTCCCCAGACCCTGGCGATCTCCTCCAGCCTGATGCGAAATCGCGGGATATAAACCCCATAACTTACAATGCCTTTGGCCAAAAGATCTCACCCTTTGCTGAGAGCCAATGAGATCTCATCGACGGAAAAATATGTCGTTAAAAGAGGAATGTTCTCCACCTCGGCGATCTTTTTGGCGATGGGATCAACCTCTTCCGGGGCTATCCCCTGAAGGATAACCGCGCCCGGCTTGAGGTTGCTCACCCGCACCGCTACCATGGGAGACTTGCCTGTATGCACTCCTGTGAATATCAGCGCCCGGGCTGTGCTCCGGCCGTAGATCTTCTGAAAATGATCGGGAAGCATCTCGATTATGGCCTTGAGGCTGTCTATGACCGTATAGCCCCAGATGGTGATATCCGTCCGACCGAAGATAATCTCCGCATCCAGCTTCCTGGCCACCTCCAGAAGAGGGATGGGATCCTGGTACTCGCAGACGCTACATATGGAGTCGATGCCCAGGATGTCCCCCCACATGTCCTCATAGGCTCTGAGGACATTGCAGCCCCGCCCCTCATCTATGCGCAGAAGGGCATCTATGATCTTGGATACTATCATTATGCCGGGGGACTTGCGCCTTCCGCTCTCATAATCGGATATCACCGAGGGCGATATGCCCAGATGATTCGACAGGTCGGTCTGGGTTATGGCGAAGTTGCGCCGCCACTTTCTCAGGGTCTCACCGGGATTTTGGGAAAGGGTGATCTCCCCTGCTATCTTCTCTGCCAGCAGCCCTCTGGCATTGGAGATCTCCCCGCGGGAATTCATAAAACAACAACGGGTTAAACTAGGATATAAATCTGACGAAAATAATTCGGCATTCGCCGAAGGAATATCTCTATAAGAGATCTCTGATAAAAAGGAGATCCTGCTATGCGTCGACCGGGATTCGAACCCGGGTTGTAGGCTTGCTTCGCAGATGACGAGTCTGCCTGGAAGGCCCAAGTCATAACCACTAGACCATCGACGCCCGCCCTTAGGTGGGAGATCTTGAACTTAACTGTTTCGATCCAAATCCGGGCCCGTCAGATAGCTTGATATATGGGAGAGGACGCGAAAAGCGATTCAGGAAAAGATAATGAATGCCCTGATAGTTGCCTTCTGGCTGATGCTGCCGGCTTATATTCCCAACAACTGCGCTGCCCTCTTTGGAGGGGGCACGCCTCTGGACCGGGGCCGGATCTACCATGACGGGCACCGCACTCTGGGCGATGGCAAGACCTTTCGGGGAACCTTTGCCGGAACGGCCTGCGGCCTTCTGGTGGGCCTGCTGCAAAACCAGATCGCACCCTGGCTCGGGCTGCCTTCCTTTGGCAGCGGATACGAGCAGCTCTTCATATTGCTTGCCCTCTCCCTGGGCGCCATGCTGGGGGATATCGTGGCTGCATTCTTTAAGCGCCGCATGGGACTGCAGCGGGGAGCGCCCCTCTTTATTATAGATCAGCTCGACTTCGTTCTGGGAGCCTGGTTTATGACCCTACTAATCGCTCCGGAATGGTTTTTGCAGCATTTCACTGCTACCATAATTATAATTGTATTAATAATAACTCCAATTCTGCACCGGCTGACCAATATCATAGGCTATCATATGGGTGCCAAGAGAGAGCCCTGGTAAGCCAGAGCTGCATCAGGCTCTTATCATGCCCTGGAACGATCCCCGCTGACGGCTGATCCGGCAGAGCTTTTATGTCATCCAATTCGGTTATCGCGAAAGCTTTATAAGTTTAGTTAATTGATACCAATAGCGTCATAGCCAATTTTATCGTGGAAAACCATGAAAATTGGTGAAATGAAAAGGAGGAGGAATAAATGGACGCATTTAGCATGGGGCTCGTAGCTGCCATGGGCGCCCTTGCGACTGTTGCCGGTGCTTCTGAGGATATAGAATCCGATGTAGGATCTCAGAGCAATCCCAACTCGCAGGTTCAACTGGCGGCCCAGGTAGGCAATCCCCACAGGATCTATAACAAGGCCATTTCGGGAGAACCCCCGGCCAATGCCCTGTGGGCTGCCACTGCAGCTATAGTAGCCTATACCCTTATTACGGCCTTCCAGATGCCCGCTCTGCTTGCCCTGGTAGCAGGCGCATCTGTTGCCGCTCTGTTCAATGGTGTCTTTGCCATGAGTTCCTACTTTGGTAGGAATGCCAGCCAGGCCAGGTTCAACCAGTGGATCTATCTGGATATCGTCAGGTACACCACGCCATCGATCATGGCCCATGCCTGGATAACATCGTTTTGTATTGCAACTATATCTTATATCATGGTCTATATGCTGCCAACGCCGCATCCTTTCCCCATGCCGATCATTGCTCTTATCTGGGGACTGGCGGTTGGTGCCATCGGCTCTTCTGTGGGCGATATTCATTATGGCGGAGAGAGGGAGTTTCAGAACCGGCAGTTCGGCTGCGGTCTGAATACCATGCTCTCCGGCCAGATCGTGAGGAAGGCCGAGGCGGGATTGAGGAACTCCATAGACAATGCCTGGTTCTGCACAAAGTTCGGCGGACCGGCCACGGGAATGGGCTTCGGCCTGACCGTCTTCCTGGACAACTGGAGAACAACGGTCTTTGATCCTGTAACCCAGGCCTCTTATGCCATCGCCATGGGGCTGCTCTTTATCATAGTCGAGGTAATCTACAACAATTACCTTGAGAAATCCATGCGCAGAAAGTACGGACCATATCCGGAGTACAAGGGGGACGTTGCAGCATGAACTTTGATATTAATACCATTATCTACATCCTGGAGATCCTAGTAGGCGGTCTTCTGGTAGGCATTGGCGTTCACTTTGTGCCTGTGGGCGGCGCTCCTGCAGCCATGGCTCAGGCCACTGGCATCGGCACAGGAACAGTGCAACTCGCCGCCGGATCGGGCCTGACCGGCCTTCTGGCTGCCGGCCTAATGATGTCTGTAACAGACAACCTCTGGCTTATCCTGGCCTCGGGCGCTGTAGGTGCAGGAATTATGATCGGATCCACCATGCTCACCGGCTCCTGGATCTACGCCTATGCTGTGGGTGTTCCATTTGCCTCTGCAAAGGTCACCTATGATCCAATAACCGGATTCTCCCAGCCGCCATATATCGCTCCGGGAACAGTGGGACACGGCATACCAACCGTCTGCTTTGTCTCCGGCTTGATCGGCGGCATGATGGGCGGCCTCGGCGGTGCAATGATCTACTATCCGCTCTATCTCATCAACGGCAATGCCGCTCTCAGCGCCATGTTCGCCATAGGCATCTTCCTGGTGAACGCAGTCATTGCATCCTGGAACATCCAGGGAACCATTGAGGGCTTCCATGATCCCAAGTTCAAGAAGTGGCCCTTTGCCTTCAGAGCCTGCGCCATTGCCAGCATTCTGCTCGCTCTGGCATCGGTATTGATCACAGGAGGTGCCTGAAATGTCCGTAGGAGGAGGAGGAGGCGGAGCGCCTTCTGCATATGACCCTAAAAAGCTGAGAATGTACGGCCTGGTAGGCTCCATTGTGGGCATTTATCTTGGCTCAATTCTGAACAGCGCCCTGAACACCGAGGTTTTCTCCTTTGTCGGAGCCGTCGCTGCCATATTCGCTGTGGTAATGGGAGCTAACGCCGTCCGGAGAGTTTGCGCTTATGGTATTGGAACGGGCGTTCCGTCCATCGGCATGCTGGCCCTGGGAATGGGCATTATCGCGGTTATGTTCGGGCTGTCTGTGGCTGAAACCATGGGCTTCGGACTTCTTGGCCCCATCATCACCCTGGTCTATGCCGGAGTCTTCGGCTACATCATTGGCGTCATCGCCAATAAGGTCATCAAGTTCAACATCCCAGTCATGGAAGAGGGCAATGCCGATCTTTCCATGGCCGGCGCACTGGCTATCCTGGGCTGGAGCTTTGCCGTTTCCGGCACTTTGGGATATGCCGATATCGTAAATGATGTCCTTATGACCGGATATATCGCCATCATCTTCATTGCCGGTGGCCTGGCTATCCTGCATCCATTCAATGCCTGTCTCGGGCCGGATGAGAAGCAGGATCGGACCCTGGTCAATGCGATCATGGTGGGCGGACTGGCCATGGTGGCTACAGGGATCGCAGCCCTGATGACCCAGGGACTGGCTGCCGGGCTATTGCAGCTTATCATCGGCTTTGCCTTGTGGTATTACTTCTTCAAGATGTACTACAAGCTGGTCAAGAGGGATGCAGCAGCCGTGGTAGGAACAGGACTATTGCCGCCGACGGTGCAGTAGGGAGGTCTAGAAATGGGATTTGTTAGAGTTTCACCAGAACTGGGCCTGATCTTCGACCCCATGAAAGGCGTGGTCTCGGAGCAGAGGGCGGACGTAGTTCTGTACACCTTCGACCCGGTTTTTGAAAGAATAGACAAGCTGGACAAGGTAGCCGACGACCTGATGAACCAGTTGGTGCCGGACAACGAGCTGTTGTCTTCCTACGCCAACCGCGGCAAGGCATCTTACATCGCCGGCCTTTACACCAACATCTGGGTAGGATTCATCATCGGCCTGGTGCTCTCCTTTGTCCTGCTGCTGAGCTTGGCCTTCACCAATCCGGAAACCTTTGAGATTGCGAAGAAGGCCCTGGGAGGTGCTTAGAGATGGTTCTTAAAAAGAAGCCTTCCGATCCCTGGCCAGTGATCACCGGCGAGTATGAGGTGGGCAATGCTGAGAGCCCGGTAGCGGTATGCACCAGTGGCTCACACCTTCATAACGCCGATCTGATCAAGGCCGGAGCGGCTCTTGCCGGACCGTGCAAGACGGAGAACATCGGCATAGAGAAAATGGTGGCCAATGTCATATCCAATCCCAATATCAGATATGTGATTATCACGGGAATGGAGGTCAAGGGGCACATCACCGGTCAGGCAATTGAGGCATTCACCCAGAGCGGAATCGACAAGGAAGGAAGGATCATCGGTGCCAAGGGAGCCATTCCCTTCATCCAGAACCTGGATGCTGCCTCCATTGAGCGCTGGCAGAGCCAGGTCCAAGCCGTGGTAATGCTCAACACCGAGGACATGGGTGCCATCACCGGCAAGATCAAGGAGCTGGCTTCCAAGGACCCCGGCGCTCTTGACGTCGAGCCCATGACCATAGAGATCAAGGAGGGCGGCGGCGAAGAAGAGGCAGGCGGATTGCGTCCCATGGCGGCAGAGATGGTCGAGGTCAGGGGCAGGATGCGAGGCATCGCCCACACTGTGACCAATGCCGGCCTTCTCAATAAGCTGCAGGCAGGCATCTATGCCGGCAAGATCGAGGGCATTGCCCTGGGAATGACCGTAGTCCTGGTCCTCTTTGGATTGATTCTGAGGGTAGCAGGAGGGATGTGAAATGGCTGAAGAGATTTTATATGGCCAGGGAATTGCATCCGTGGTCGAGCCGAATATGCCAATGGTCGATGCAATTGTGGAGGATGTCAAGTACAAAGGGCAGCTTCTGGCCAGAGAGACCAAGCTGAGCTCCGGCGTCATGGCCACGGTATCCACAGGCTTTGCCATAGGCTTTGTGCTTGCCATCCTGATGATGCTGGGGCCCTTCGCCTTCATGGGAGGGATATGAACTATGGCAGATGAGGTTATACAAGACAACAAGCCGGTAGTACCGGTTGCCGTAGTCGACTCTGAGCAGCTCCGAGATGTGATGGCCAGGCTGGACAAGATCGAGGAGAAGCTGGAATTCTACTCCTCTGAAAAGTATATGAGAGCCGGCAAGTCCATCGGCAGGGATCTTGGCATGGCCTATGGAATTTGCGCGGCTTTGATCTTGGTTTTGGCTTACATACTGTTCGTATACGCAGGCAATTGGGAAGCGGTGATTTGAATGTTCAGATTTGATAGAAAGCAGGAAGTCTTCGATTTCGGCAAATTCAAGATAGGAGGCCAGCCTGGCGAGTACCCCACATGCTGCATAGGCACCATGTTCTACGCCCGGCACAAGATAGTCTCCGATCCGGAGCATGGAGTCTTTGATGCAGCAGCAGCAGAGAGGCTCTGGAATGCACAGCTTGAGATGAGCGATGTTACAGGAAACACCTGTATGAACCAGATTGTGGCCGAGAGCAACGAGGCCATGAAGAAGGAGATAGACTGGTTTGTAGGTCTGTCTGATTATCCCTTCCTCATCGACTCCTCGGCTCAGGAGGTTCGCGCCTTCGGAGTCAAATACGCCACCGAGATCGGCGTAGCCGACAGGGCCATTCATAACTCCATCAACGCCTCCATCACCGACGAGGAGCTGGCTGCCCTCAAGGAAAGCGATGTGGATTCTGCTATTGTCCTCACCTTCAATGCCATAGAGAAGGGAACCAAGGGCAAGATGGAGATGATGACCAAGGCGGCAGGCGGCGCCAAGAAGAGCCTGATGGAGTATGCCAAGGAGTGCGGTATCACCAGGCCCCTCATAGATGTTGCAGCCATGCCTCTCGGAGCCGGATCCGGAGCCACCTACCGAGCCGTAATTGCCATCAAGGCCCTATTCGGCCTGCCGGTGGGAGCAGGATTCCATAACGGTGCCTCTGCCTGGGATTGGATGAAGAAATGGAAGAAGACCCATAAGGAGGCCTTTGCTCCGGTGGATATCGGATCCAATCTGGTGGCCGGAATCGTAGGTGCCGACTACTATCTCTACGGTCCCATTGAAAACGCTCCCATGATCTTCCCCGCCGCGGCAATGGTGGATATCATGAAGGCTGAATCCATTGAGGAGCTGGGTCTTGAGGTAATAGCCGAGAAGCACCCCAAGAAGACGACTCTATAAAGTCGCCTTCTTTTTTTCTCTTTTTTTAGCGGATCTCTATGCCCCGGGTCATGGTTAAGGCCGTATTTGATGATATCAGGTTCCAGTGCCAGAGGTGCGGCTCATGCTGCCATCACAAGAGGCCTCGAGAGTTTGATGATCTTGTTCCCCTGGAGCAAATCAAGGAGTTTTGGGAGAGGTCCAATCTGATCTACCTCACAGGAAAAGATGTAGCTGCCATATCCAGAAAGACGGGCAAAGATGCTTCTGAAATCGTCGATACTCTTTATGATTATGATGGGTGCTATGTTAAGGTCGAGGATCAGGGAAGCAAAGTGATTCTCGATCTGCCGGTTATGAAGAGCAAGGAGGATACCACCTGCATCTTCTACCGGGAGGGCTGCAGCATCTATTCCGTCCGGCCCATAGCCTGCCGGCTCTTTCCCTTCCGGGTGGAGGAAGAGAGCGCCGCCAATGGTGATCTGCTTCTCAAGATCAGCTACAATCCCACCTGCCCCGGCCTGGGAAAGGGCAAGCTTGTGGACAGGCGAAATCTGGAAAAGCTGGTGGCGGATCAGTTCTTGCAGAGGACGGATGATATAGCGCCTCAGATCGAGAGGCTTAGATCGGCAGGAGCCATTTCTGAGAATGCCAAGGTATTCCGGACCCTGCCGGGAAGGAGAAGCTGAATTATAAAAAAAAAAAGTTTTGACCCTGTTGGATTTCAGGCTTTTTGCTGCATCTGGTCTAAGCCAGGTGTCCAGACAGCGCCGCAATCAGAAATATCAATGCAGATATGATTATGGTGTAAAAGCCTGCATCCTCGGATGTTATTGCTCCTTTAACCTCTATATCATGCCCGACCAGGGGCGGTTCGGTGTGTACGTAGCCAGCCATATGCATTTCCTGTAGAGCGCAGATGTCCCATTCATCAGGACCGCTATACAGGAGGGAAGTATCGTCCGACTCTATTTAACTTTTTCCATCAAATATAGGATTTGTCAAAGAAAAAATTATCCTATGGCAGCTAATATTTCCAAAATTCATCCTTTATTGGCAAATTAAATTTTCATGATTTGATGATTTTGCTTAATACCTTTTATACCATTTTTCCTTTTCTCCTCTTCCGCTAGCCCGATACACCCATGCTCTGATTTCGACAGATCGATGGCCTGGCTGCCGGAATAGCTCAGTAACAGCCCCGTCTCAAGCAAAATCGGGCATGATCAGAAAACAGATAAAAAAAAAGGCTCGCAGACTCTGCTCGATGTATCCTATAGGCTCAAGACATCCCTTGGGCCATATTGGCCAGAATGTCTTCGCAGAATCCTGCTATACCCCCAGGATAGTAAGCTTCCAGTGCATCCAGCTCGGCCATCTTCTTGTGGTCCAGTCCATAGGGCTGAAGATATCTCTTGTACTCCTTCAGAGCATCCTTTGATCCTTTTTCCTGGGAGAGCATGGGAACCTTCCATTGCAGGACCTGTTCCGGATTGAGGCCGGCTCTATGAACTGTGATCTCAGGCGACTCCCGACTCCTGGCCTGGGCTATGGCTGCCCTAAAGCTATGGCAGAAGAGAAAGCTCTTCTGGCTGAGGTCAGAAAGGCATAAAATTGTGGTCCGGCAGGCTGACCGGTCCAAGAGCTGCTGGACCAGTTTGGATGAGATGCTCTCCGCAGAGACCAGCACGGCTCCGTGACTGGCGCAAACCGGAGCCAGCAGAGGATTGAAAGCAGATCGGTTCAGCCAGATCTCCAATCCTGGCTCTTGAGAAAACCTTGATGGCGGAAGAATGGTATGCTCTCCATCCTCCTCCTTAAGCAGGGCGTCGGCGGGCAGAAGTCCGATCTTCTGGGCCCTATCGGCCCATTTAACCAGCTTAGGCCCATCGTTCTCGTGATACAGTCTGGTGATCCTGATCTCGCCCACAAAGCCCCCGCATATAGGATAGTCTGCCTCGGCCCGGCGCAAAGCATGATAAAATAGGCCTCTCAATGTGGTCCTTGGCCTTCCCAGCTCCTGAAAGACCTTGGCCACCCATCTGGATTTGGTGCGGTCGACCTCTGTACTCACAAAAGGATCGGTCATATTAGAGAGAGATAGGCGATCCTGGAATAAAGATATCTCTGCATTGCAGGCTCTATGATAGCGCCGCACGCAGCAAAAGGTTTATCACCGACGGATTATAATGGTGATTTGGCCAGTTCATCGGATCCTGCGGAGGTGAAAATGGATGGATATCATGTCTCAGATATATGCCATAGTGATATTTGGAATAATTGTGGTAGCCCTGCCCATGTTCCTGAATAAGTGGTCTGACAGCAGATCAGGCGTAAGATAAATTTTATTAAATTTTAATTTTATATTGCTCAGGGGATTGGAGATATTTATTGATGGGAATATCTAAAAAAACGCCTTTCATCCATAATTGTCCTAACCTATAATTGCCCTTCGTCCATAATCGTTCTTCGTATATATTTCCTAATCCATATTTCCCTTATTATTGCTCTCCTTAATCCAATTCTCCTTTCATCTCATCTTGCATTTCTTGCCGTAATGAGGGCACCTGGTGTTGGTGCACACATCTCGGGATGCCTCAGTCAGATTGACCAAGAGCATGTCCAGGCGGTCCAGAAGATCTTTTCCGGCTGAGCTGGCCTCGGCCCGGGCCAGAGCCGATGCTGCCTTCTCCTTCAGTGCCCTGGCCTTTTCGCCTTTGAGATATGATGCCTGATCCTCCAGATCGCGAACCTCTTTCTCCGAGATCGACTCCATAAATTTCCATGACTCCCCGGTGGTAGATCAACCTTTCTTTTGCCTGCGGGCCATCTTATGGACGGGGATGCCGAGAATGCTCTCCTTGCCCTCGAATACATCCCTGGCGATCCAGGCGCAGCCCTCCGCAGCGGCACATCTGCCCAAGGGCTGGACGGCTCGGCCAAGCAGCTCGCAGACCCGCCGGCAGAGACTGGCTGCCGGGCTTCCGGCTAAAAATATATCCGGAGAATTCTCCCCAAGGTCGCGACATAACACCATCAGTGCGCTGACCTCCATAGCCGCAAAGAGGGATAAAGACTCCATTGCAGCAGCCCTCTCCGTCGAAGAGCACTCCTCCAGGCTTTTCTTTCCCATCTTGGAGATAATGCCGCCGCAGTTAAAGGCCTGGTTTGCGGTCATCCTTTGAGAGTCCACATCTCTTATGGCCTGGACATCCAGAGGGCCCTGCATCAGGCCGGGAGCGAATATGGGCGCGTCAATGGCCGCAGCGATCTTTCCCCTCAGCACGACAAATGAGACCGTATTGGAGCTGGCATCGCAGACAATGAAGCTGCTGCTTTTATTCCTGAACAGGCCGTATGCAAGGCCAACCTTCTCCGGGCTCATGCCGTGGGAGAAGACCTTGAACCTGGGGTCGATATCGCTGCCCCGGTGAATGCCGGGCAGGAGTATTGCCGGCCAGCCTGACTCGTCTATGGCCTCGTAGACTCTGGTGCCGCCACCTACGTGAATCCCAGCCCCATCCCGGCTGAGCAGTCCCCGGTTTGGCGCATCCTCAAGCCTCATGATCTGGCTGATGCCGTCACCCATGGAGTAGCATAAAGCGATGAGATCCACCTCCTCAGAGCCAAGATCTTCACCGCCCAGCTTTTCAAGAATCAGATCCAGGATGGCTTCAGCAGAAAAGAGGCTTGCCTCTTCCCTGGAAAGAGCCCAGCAGCGCCCCTCGGGAGTTGCGAACCTGATCGCCGTGGTGCCGTGATCCACTCCTATGAACATTGCATTAGCCCCAAGTAGATTATAGGCAGGACTCCCCCCTCAAACGGCTCTCTAATGACATATCCGACCCCAGAAGGGAAAGAGAGATTGATGCCATCATAAGCTCGGATATCTTTGAGACTGCTGCTCTCATATGGGACCAAATACATATTCACGCTACCGGAATCCATAATACGCTCAGATCATCGACAACAACATCCGACCGGTGGAGAGAGATCTCAAGCTCTTCTATCTGCCAGGCAGCGGACTGCCATCTCTCAGATATCTCAATGATATCCTCAGCCAGCTTATCCTCAAGCTTCTCCAGCTCTGAGGCCTTTTCCGACATCTTCTCCTCTGCCGATCGCAAACGCTCCTTGCTGCGCTTTGTCTGAGACCGACGGGATGCGACTCGGCTCAGGCTGGTGGAACGCCGCCTGCCTCCCAACAGCCCGGTCAGAAGGTCACTTGCACCCATTATAAGCTCATGCTTCTGCCTCTGATCCGATTCAGCATCAAGCTCCCGAACCCTCCGATCGGCATCATTTAACTGGGACTTGACCCTATTGATGGATGAATCATACCTGTCCTTGAGCTTTGCCACCTCCTCATCGGCAGAGTCCTCCGCTGCTGCCCTGCATCGGGCCTCGAAATCCGCCCTGGACTCTCCAATTCGCGAGAAAAGCCGCAGGGCAGGATTGCGCAAGACGCTCAAGCTCAGATTGCGGCTGAGGTGATCCCGGAGGGAAGACCTGGCCTCTTTAAAGTAGGCAGCTCTATCCAGGTTTGCCTCCGGCAGCAGATATAAAGCATCATCCGGAGCTTTGGAGAGAAGATCGCGATCGTCATAATCGACATTTATAGCCGATCCGGGATCGAAACGCTCCTTCAAAGGAAAGAACACCGCCTCCCATTCCTCGGTATGATCCACTCCTGCGCTGCGATGACTATAAGAGAGATGCACCCTGGCAATCAGGGCAGCCTGAAGTCTCCTTCCTCCCGGTACCGCGCTTACTCTTGAAGACCAGGATGCTGAGGTATCCAGATAGTAGCTATGTGCTGATCCGTCCACCTTAGGAGGGACCAGGCTACTGTCCTCCCTGTCAATTGCTTCGCCAGCAAAGGACTTAGCCGGTGAGGACGACGGAGAGCTTTTGGACATGCGAGCCTGATGGCCAGCCATCAGCATGGATATCTGATTTTTATCCAAAGGCCCGGCATCAAAGGAGATGGTCATTCGGCTGGTGAAGACAGCCGGCTTGCTGGAGTGAGCCGATTGGAGGAGGAACTGCATCTTGCCCAGATTGGAGATCAGGATATCGAAATGCTTTACGTCTATTTGGCCTGAGGCAGACTGCATTCCCTCCAGAATCCTGGCCTTATCCCTTTCTGTTTGCAGCCTGCCGATCATCCATGTTCCGGCATTGGACATCAATTTATAATCCAGGTCTACCGGATTCTGGGTGACCAGAAGCATTCCCAGGCCAAAGGCTCGCGCCTGCTTGAAGATGGTGAGTATCTGCCTCTTTGAAGGAGGCTCAGCCGTGGGGGGAGCAAAGCCGAATACCTCGTCCATATAAACCAGGGCTCTCAGATCAGGCGTGCCGGACTGTCTTCTCATCCAGGTGACCAGCTTGGATAAGAGCAAAGTGACCACGAATTGACGCTCGGAATCGGAGAGATGGGCCAGATAGACTATAGATGCCTGTGGCTTTCCATTCCGCCCGTAAAGCATCATCTCGATGTCCAGAGGGGGACCTTCCAGCCAAGCGGCAAAAGACGGTGAGGCAACCAGACCGTTGAGGCGCATGGCCAGGCGGTCGCGCTCCTTTTCGGGATAGAAGCTATCGATATCGAAAACACCTAATTTGCGCATGGGTGGATGCCGTACCTGAGAGATGAGCTCCGCCAGGTCCAGATCCAGACCTCCGCTCCAGGCCCTCTCGATGATATTGGCCAGCAGGATGTGCTCCGGGCTGGAGATGGGATCGGCGTCGATTTGGGCCAGGGCCAGAAGAGATGAGACCAGCCCTTCTATCTCGTCGCGTGCTATCTCCGCCTGAGCCGGATCGGACCAATTGAATTCGGGCGAAGCCAGAGAGCCGACCACATTGATCGGAATCCCTGAGACCGAGCCAGGTGTGTAGATGGTGAAATCAGCCGCTTCTGCAAGCATTCTCATCCGATCCGGCCCTATGCCCCATCCTTCCAGACCGGCTCTCCACTTCTCCGAGCTCTCAAGGGCAAGCTGACCGGGATCAATGTCTCTGCGGCGAGCTTCAGCCTCATTGATCCAGGGCCGAAAGCTCTGAGGTGAAAATGATGGGAAGTTCAAAAGCATATTACCCATATCGCCCTTGGGATCAAGGATCAGGCAGGGTGTGCCTGACATCAGAGCCTCCTCCAATATCGCAATTCCAAGGGCGGTCTTGCCCGATCCGGTCATTCCCACAATGATGCCGTGCGTGGTCAGGTTGCGAGAATCATAAAACAGCTCATCACCGGTATTCTTTCCGCTTTCTGGATCTATGGCTCGGCCAAGAAAAAACCTTCCGGACTGGTCTCTTGCATTCATGACCTGGATCTCCACCATGTCGCGGTATGATTATGCCTCCACGACAGCACTGTCTCTCTGGCATCTTCCATAAATCATGCCTCCTTTTCCTGAATACTTAGAAGATCCCTATCTGTTACCTCTTATTTATCTTCGATCCTGCAGCCGACCCGGAAAAAGCATCAGATAGATGTGCATCTATTAGGATCTCGCCTAAGTAACGCTCAGAGACCAAGGAGACCAAAGAGGCCAAGGCTTGACCCGAAAGCCTTATATCCGACAATTGACGTATATAGGATTGGCAAAGGTCGAATCGTCTCATTCCCTCCTAACTAACTGACTTTTGCCTCCCTCCTTCTGATCATCAAAAGATTTCATGATCTGATGTGATATAGAGCCCAATCCTTGGCAGAGATGCAGCAAGAAGATCATAACGAGATAACAATAAGATGGACCAGTCAATCAGATATAACTGGGATGGCCTTCGATTGCAGCCCAAGATGCGGGCAGGATATGTCCGGAATATGCCAGGCTCCTCTTAGAAGTGAGACCTTGCAACTCCTTTATTCGTACCTCAAAGTGAAATCATCATCAGACATGGTCAAAAGGACGATGGAATCATATATGCTCAGGATCAGGGTAAAAGCCAATCCGATAGCAGTCAAACTTATTAAAATATAGATTATCCCCATCTTGGCATTTCCGAGATAGAACTTATGTGCACCTGCAACCCCTAAGAACAGAGCAAGCAATGCAGCCGCCATCTTATTCCTCCCGCTCCTGGTAGTGCCCGGCAGAGGCCTGACTCGCACCCCGCAATTGGGGCATATCTCTGCTTTGAGATTGATTTCAGTGCCGCACTCCGGACAATGACCGGTTGTCCTGACCGGGATGCTCTGTGATTGCTGATCGCCCTCAGATCGATAATTATTACCCACTTTGCTATCGATCTCATCTTCTATCATGCTCATTGCCTCATATTGAAAGATTTATCTTGGCAGCAAAAAAATAAATGGAGACTTGCTCATCCCTTCAGATCGGAAGTGCAATGGGAGCATTTGACCGCCGCTATTGGTATGCTCTCCTTGCAGTAAGGGCATTCCTTGGTGTTGGGCTCAACTGGCGCAGGCTGCCTCTTCAATGCGTTTATCTGCTTGATCAGTATGAATATGGCCAATGCCACTATGATGAAGCTGATAATGGAATTGATAAACAGACCATAGTTTATGGTTGGTGCAGCTGCAGCTTGGGCCTCAGTCAGGCTGGCATAGGTCTTTCCGTCCAGAGCAAAGAACATGTCGGCAAAGTTTATGCCGCCCATGAGCATGCCAATTGGCGGCATTATGACGTCCTTGACCAATGAATTGACTATGCTGCCGAAGGCTGCTCCAATTATTATGCCCACCGCCATGTCTATGACGCTTCCCTTTACCGCAAATTCTTTAAATTCACCTATAAACCCCATTTTCTCGTTACCCCCTTTAGATTAGTTTTTAATATAGCAGATATATACAGCAATTGATATAAAGCCTTATCGCATAGTGTGATCCTACATAGTGTGATCCTATAACAGAATCCTATGGCAATGCCCCACTGTAGAGCCCCATTGAAAAGCCCTATTGCATAGCCCCAAGGCATAGTACCAGGTGGAGCCCCAAAGCCTGGCACAAAATGCTCATGCGCGTTCGGGCAGCAACAAAACAAGCTGAGGCGAGAGGAAATATGGCCTTTAAAGCCGGATCCTTCTGAAGTCAGCTGAGATCTCAGGACTTAAATTGAAAAGGCCGCCTCTCAATGCTCAACCTGATCAAAATCACATAGCCAACCTTGTCTGCTGGGGCACGCTCACCTCAGCCAGGACCTTCAGCCGGTAGTCCTGCAGCAGTGTGGTCTTTAGCTTTCCGGAATAGACGCTCAGGGTGATCTCCTTGGTTCGGCCGTATCTGCCCTTGCTGACCACGACGGTATGCAATATGCCCAGCATATCCAGCTCGGCTATAAGATCAGTTATCCTCCGGTGAGTCAGATAGTCGGTCTCCACCAGGGGACAGAGCTGCTTGTACATATTGTAGACCACACTGGTGGTGATGTTCCTGGTCCCCTGCTCCTCTAATAGAACTATGCTGTAGAGCACCAGCTTGGACTGAGTGGGAAGGGTTTTTATCACCTCTTCTACCCTGTCCTGCTCTATCTTCTCCCGGGCCGCTCTCACATGCTCCTCGCTCACCACCACTGATCTGGTCCTCTCAGCCAACTCGCCGGAGATGCGCAGAAGGTCGAGGGCCTTTCGGGCATCCCCATGCTCCTGGGCGGCAAATGCAGCGCAGAGGGGAATGACGCTCTCCTGCAGAGCGCCAGGGCTGAAGGAAAGAGACGCTCTCTGCTCCAGGATGTCTCTGATCTGCTCGGCATCATAGGGCGGAAAGATGATCTCATCCTCTCCCAGAGAACTCTTTACCCTGGGATCGAGAAATTCGGTGAATTTGAGGTCATTGGATATGCCGATGACGCTCACCTTGGAGCGAAGGAGGTCAGAATTAATCCGAGAAAGGTTATAGAGAACGTCGTCTCCCTTTCTCACCAGCTTATCCACCTCGTCCAGCATTATGACCACCACCTTCTTCTCTTCATCCAGGGCATCTCTGAACTCGGAATAAACCTGGTCCGTTGGCCAACCGGTCATGGGAATCTCTTTATCAAAGTGCCTGGCCAGGTGGGCTAGAATGCGATACTGGGTATCAACTACCTCGCAGTTGATATATATCACTGAGCATCTTCTTTCCTCGGTACCGGCTTCTTCCAGCTCTTTGCCTACGTACTTGGCCACTGCTGTTTTGCCTGTTCCCGTTTTTCCGTAAATAAGAACATTAGAAGGGATCTCTCCCCTTAAAGCAGGGACCAGTATGGATGCCAGGCTGTTGATCTGCTCTTCCCTGTGGGGCAGATTGCTGGGTGTATAAGTGGGGCGGAGCACATCTCTGGACTGAAATATGCCTCCCTCTGTCAGTAAATCGGCAAATAACCCTCTGGAAATAGATACCAAGTTAATTCCCCTCGAACAGGTTTCCTTGGCCTCGGATGATATTAAGAGTTATGGTGAACACCCCCTGATTTCCAATGGAGGTACCCCTCCTACCCCATGGTTTCTAATGGAACAGATATAAAGACTCATTGAATATAATATTTTGAGTAATAAAAGGCTCTAATCAGAATACGTTTTATTTGTATATAAGCTTTTTTGATGGCAGAAAGCAGATTCGCGGCAAAGATGATTTGTTCATCTTATAGAAATTGCAGTTGACATAATACATCTGAATCATATAGAATACAGAGCAAATAAAATATTATATTGTTCTATAAAATCATTATATCGAGCTTGCAGACAGGAGCCCGAACAAGTTGAAGTCTCGAAAGCGATCATCTCAAGATTAAGTTGCTCTATGAAAGATGCTCAGCTTTGATCAAGCAGCTCTTTAAAGGCCTTTCAGGCCTCGGAGAGTCCGAAAAGACTCTCAATTGCAGCCAGATCAGAAGCTGTCAGGCATCAGGTAAATAAAGTATCATCCCACCGGCACGGTCTCGAGTTGGCTGGCCACATTCCAGATTAAAGTCCTGGTATGCAGAGGAATATTGGGATCGTTGCTGATCTCGTCCAGTATTGATATAGCAGAAGCTGCTTTTACCGCTTCGCTTACACTCTGATCCATGAGAATCGATTTTACGCTCTCCGCAGAGCGCCTGATGTTTCTTGGTACCGCATCATCGCTCATGATGCGCTCCAATACCTCAACACATTGCTTTAGGACGTTTTCTGCTGTCATATAACCACCGCTTATCTCCCAGGAAAAAGGTTTAATGTCGATGTATGCTTATTGTCTGGTCTGAGATGATATGGTTGTTCTATTTAAACATATGTGGTGGCGGTGATGGTTCATGGATGAGGATGAGGTTTTGAGCAAGATAACCAGGCTTCTGGAACACGGATGCACCATGTTGGCTTCTCATCATGATTGTGGCGCTCCGCTATTTCGTTGTCAGGGCGAGATAGTCTGTCCTGTCTGCTCCTTTGAGGAGCCTCTTTCCGCATCTGAGAGGGCTGGCACTGATGCAGTCCGGAGCGAGGAGAAGGGAAGATCGGACACCGATCGCGCGCAATCTCCGCAAATGCATAAGACAGGTATGCCTTCAGGAAGAGAAGGAGGCCAGGATCGATCCGTGGAAGGGCCTCGCCCCGGCCAATCCACAGGAGAAGATGTATCAGGTCGATCCGTGGAAGAGCTTCGCCCCGACCAATCCACAGGAGGGGATGCATCAGGTCGATCCATAAAAAGAGATAGATCCGACAGTCAAATGGAGGGATATTTGTCCATCCAGGATGATCTGCAGCTCCTTTCAGCGAAGGACGACCTCAGATCTGCCATTCTGCTCCGGCTAAAGGAGCTGACCGCTTCATTGAGAGCGGAGCAGGACCTGGATAAGCTGAGGAGGATTTTGGACTGTCTGGAAGCATTGCTGAGGACGCTGAGATCTCTGTCAGAGTGATCTTCTGATGCTGATACGCCTGTCGTTTTCTCAGGCAGCTGATTGTGGCGGCTTCATTTTCCATTGGAAATAATGGGGTTGTGCTATGCCGATCAAGAAATCCGGTCTCTCAAGAATCTTCCAGATATCATTCGCCCTCTGCGTTGCCGTCTTATGCATTTCCGGCTGCCTGGAAAAGCCAGCTCCTCCAGTGGATCAGCCCTCCTCAATTCTCTCCGATAAGGATTCAAGATTGCAGATGGATTATGATGTGGAATTGAGCTGCGATCTGTTCCGGCTCCAGGGAGATCTGCTCTTTCCCGGTGCGGCTGATCTGGGATATATCCTGCTCAATGCCAGCCTTCGCAAGGAAATGAGCCCTGTTCTGAGCACCAAATATCTGTTAATGCAGGTCGAGGCCGACCGCGAGTACGGATTTGAGATCTGCAAGAGCTGCAGGCTTGAATCTGGAGACTACGATTGCATCCTGAGAGCGGAGGCTCCTCAGGGGGTCATAGCTGAGGAGGTCCGGAAGGTAAGCCTGGTGGAGTCCAGAGACCGGCCAGAGGGATGGTCTCAACCGGAGGAGGCAGCCTTCTGGCAGATGATTGAGGAGTATGAGAGGGTAGAGGATGTGGGGAGGGAGAATAAAGGAGATGAGGATGTGGGGAAGGAGGATGAGGGAGATGAGGGTGTGGGGAAGGGGAATGAGGAAGAAGAGGGTGTGGGGAAGGAGAATGAGGGAGATGAGGATGGGCTCTCTTCTCATGAGGATGCCCTGGTGGGGAGCAAATCGTCCAAGAAGTATCATCGTCCCGATTGCCGCTTTGCCCAGAATATCAAGCCGGAAAACCTGATTAGTTTCTCCGGGGTTGAGGATGCCAGAAGAGAGGGCTATCTTCCCTGCAAGGTCTGCAATCCCTAGAGGTCCCCAATTAAAAGGCAGGAGAGCTCGGAGAGGTTTGGAGGAGATACTGTATCGGAAAGCTCAATTTTCTCCTGCTCATATCCCAGGTGGGATAGGGCGGCGATCTTTCTGTGCAGCCCATGGGATTCCAGATAACTGCAGAGTGACTTGAGATCCGTCTCCTTATCCGTGAGCAGGAAGACGGTCTTTCCTCTTTGCAGCTCAAAAGCAATGGCAGAGGAGTCCAGCCTTCGGCCATGCACAGTGATGGGAACCACCAATATCTGGCTGATCTTGAGCCGGGCGCAAGCTACCTGGAGGCTGGATATGCCGGGGATAACCTCCCCTTTCAGATACCCCAGGCCGGAGAGCATGGGATCGCCGGTGCTCAGGACCACGGTATCGTCGGGAAGGTGGTGCAGCTTTTTGTAGTCATCGATTACCTTGATGGTGCATGTAGATGAGATATGCTTGCGGACCAGATCTATGGCCCTCTCTGATCCATATATCAGCTTGGCCCGGGCAACAGCCTCTGCAGCCTGCTCTGTGAGCATATGCGGGCCGGCGCCCACACCTACGATGATCATCCTTTCTCTGCCTCCTCTTCGATCCGATCCTTTTTATCCATATTTTTTCGATATATTCATTCAATGAGGTAGTATCTTAGGCTATATTGGCCATTCATATCATGCTGCATATAGCCATTCATATCCTAGGGCACATCGGCCAGTATTCTCCCGTCCCGGCACAGAAGAACAATGCGGGTCCTGGGCAGCTTCTCTTTAGCCATCTGCAGCGCTCTGATGATATTGCGGTGCTGCGGCTCTCTCTCAGCCATCTCTGCCACGGTATTGTAGCCGGTATTCTCCAGCAGCCCCGGCCAGGCCCATTTCAGGATCAGGGCAGGCAGGCCGCAGAGGATGCTCTCCTGATCCGGGCCAAAGTCCAGCCGGTCCAGCTGGCTTCCCATGAGAACCACCTTATGATCCGGAAAGAGCATGCGGCTCATCTTCAAGCCCACTCTTCCCGTGGTCGCCACCACTCTTTTAGCCTCCTTGAGCTCCAAAGACCGGTCTTCGATGAAGTGGTCGTTCCAGGGCTCCACAAATCCTGTTGAGCCCAGTATGGACAGGCCTCCCACTATTCCCAGACGGGGATTGAGGGTCTGCCCGGCCAGCTCCTCTCCTCTGGGCACAGATAGCTCGATCCTGGCACCGGATAATTCCGTCTCCTGCAGTGCCTGGGAGACTGCCAGCATGATCTGCTTTCGGGCGGATGGGCTTATGGCTGGCCGGCCCACCTCGTCGCACAGCCCCCGCCCGGCAATCCTGCCAATTCCCTTTCCGGCCACAAGAGCCGTATCTTCAGCCGGCTGGGCCGATGCTGCAATCTCAAGGCCAGCAGTGACATCGAATTTATGGTCTCCCCCATCCTTTATAGCCAGGCAGAATCCTCTATCGGCAACTACAGGAAGAGATACGGATATGCCGGCAGGAGTCATGACCTCAATTAATTTCACCGGCCCCTTCAAGGAGAGTACAGATCCTTTGCAGGCAGCTGCAGCGGTGGTTCCTGTGGTCAGGCCCCGGCGGCAGAGCAGGCCACTGGAGAGGATGGCCCATCTGCCGCTCTTTATCTTCTCTCTGGCCTCTGGATCGGGAGAGAGACGCAGCCAGGAGGCGGGTATGGCAAATCCTGTGACCGGGTCTTTCATAGAGCCTTCAGCCGGATAGCAGTCCAAGGATCTATTTGAGTGCATTACCGGCTCATTAGCTAAATTCATGAGCCTATCAGATCTTTGATCGGGCATAGGTGTTTATGATCTCATTGATGGCTGCAACGGCTATCGGCGTTCCGCCGCGAGTTCCCTCTGTGGTGATGGAGGGCGTTTCCAATCCCCTCAGCCGCTCCTTGCTCTCGGCAGCATTGACAAAGCCCACCGGAACTCCTATAACCATCCTGGGAAGGGCTTTCTCTTCTTCTATGAGCTGGCACAAGGTGAGGAGAGCGGAGGGGGCATTTCCTATCACTACTATGGAGCCAGCCAGCCTCTCCTGCAAAGCCATGATTCCGGCTGATGTGCGGGTCACGCCCAGCTTCTGGGCGATGTCGTCCCCCTGGCCGATTATGGGCTGGATGGGGCTCTCATGCCCTTTCTTGAGCACCCCCGCCTGCACCATCTTGATGTCCACAAAGATGGTAGCGTGCTCCTCTAAGGCCTGTAGGCCAGCCTGCTCCGGGTGGTTATGGAACCTGATGATATCGGCCAAGCTCGGGTCTCCGGTGGCTATGACGCACCTCTGCGTGATGCGGTCCTGCAGGTCGCGGTCTCCTACCATCTGGGAGATGAGCTCCCGGCTCTTTCTGCTTATCTCCATGGCTTCAGGGGTGACGGCCCCTATATCCGTATAACCTTCCATTATGCCTTTGGTCATGGTCATTCCGCTCGAATCCTTTTCTAGTAGCTGTACTTGTTCTCGTATCCTCTCCTGGCGATTATCCTCCCGTCCCGGATATAGGAGCTATGAGAGGCCAGGATCAGGGTGAATCGGAACCCTGAAGGCCGGGCAGCCAGCAGGTCTCCGGCGGTGAGGATCATGACCCTCTCTCCAGCCCGATCCACATCCCTGGCTAATGCCACCGGAAGGCCTGGGCTGACACTCTCCAGAATGGGGCCTATATCCTCTCCTTTGAGGTTGTAGACCACCACTGCAAAACCTGAATTGGCCAGCAGAGAAGCCCTTGCTGGGTCCCGGCCTGAGGATAGCAGGGCGAAGTCTCCCACCAGCGGCGCCCCGGCCCGGGCGGCAACAGAGGAGAAGGCGCTCACCCCAGGGGAGAGGTGCACCGGGCCAGTGGCCCGGTCCAGTATCCTCCAGCCGGAGGAGAAGATGGAGGGGTCGCCCCCGGTGAGTATGGCTGCTTGGCCACCCCGATCCGCTACCTCTGATGCCTCGTCATATCGAGCCGCCATCCTCTCCGGCCAGGGGCCATCATGGCTCACCTTCTGAGCAGCTGTGACCCCCTCGATCGATTTCAGGTATCTCTCCGGCCCGAACACCTTTTCCGAACCTGCCAGGATGCTTCGGGCTTCCTGAGTCAGGTTGCTGGCCTGGCCCGGCCCGATTCCAACCAGGTTTATGGAGGCCCTATCGCTGGCCGGTCCCCGGAAGGTCCCCTGTCCCAGGAGGATGACCAGGGTGGTCATGTTGATGCTCCCACGCAGCTCCTCATCCTCTAAAAGCCTCTCTGAGCTGGTGAAGACGGTCTCCTCCCCCGGCCGGCCTATGTCCCTGGCCAGCAATGCCTCTCTGCTGCCGCAGATCTGCAGAGCCTTGAAAAGTTGCCAGTCCCGCCTCCTGCTCTTAGGATTGTAGAGGGCGATGGGCAGGTTCATCTCTGCCGCCAGGCGCAGCCGTGCCTCTATATCAGGCCAAGGGGTGAGAAGGTCGCTCAGGCTGATGGCGCAAACGCTCTCCCGGAAGAAAAGGCCGGCCCGGCAGGAGGCGGCGGTGAAGGCGGTGACAGCGGGCACAATCTTCACATCGGAAGGCCTTTCGGCCATCTCCAGGCCCAGCCCGGCCATGCCGTAGACATTGGGGTCCCCGCTGCTGACCAAAGCCACCGATCCCTCCTCCAGCAGGTCCAGGGCCATGCGGACCCGGTCCACCTCCCGTCCCATGCCACTGGAAAATACCCTCTTTCCCGGAAGGAGGTCTTTGATCAGCTCCAGATAGGGCCGGTAGCCGACTACGAAATCAGAGGAAATTATTGCTTCTATTGCAGCGGAGGTACGCAGCTCGGGCGATCCGGGACCTATGCCCACTATGGAGAGTCTGTTTCCGTCGGCAGGATTGCCGTCTTGTTTACTCTCCGATGGCAATGGTAACCCTCCCGTAGGCCTTTTTGGGGGCGATGAGCCGGCTGGCCAGGGCCAGGACGGCAGGCTCGGCCACTCCCACCAGCCCCAGATCCTGGGCTCTGGAAGGGGTTGTCGCCGCCTGGCAGTTCAGAACCTCCGGAGGCAGGCAGATCAGCTCCTTGCCTAAAATTCCGGCTGCCTTCAGCATGCCCGCCTCCTCTTTCTTCAGATCGGCTGTGGCCAGAATGGCAATATCCTCCCGGCTTTTTCCCGCCTCTTTCAATGCCTGATCCACTGCCGACAATACCTCTTCCGCAGTCACGCCCTTTCGGGCTCCCATGCCCAGCACCAAGCCTCCTGGCTTGAGCACAGCCACATCTTTGTCCACCAGCACGATCCTGGGCCCCTTGAGCCTCAGCACCGGCACATCTTCATTCAGGAAGGCCAGGTTGATGGCTTTGCTGGATTCAGGATTGCAGATTGCTCCCCCCAGCCGCTCCGCTATCTCTTCCAGGCAGGGCCGGCCGGAGGAGTCGGTGGCTGTAGTGATGGCGGGATAAAGGCCCAGGCGAGAGCAGAGAAGGCGGGCCAGCTGGTTGGCTCCATGATGTCCGCCCACCACCGGCACGGCGCAGGTGAGGGCAGAGTTGACCGCCACCACCGGGGTATCCTGCCACTTGTTTTTGAGCCGGGGGCAGAGGATGCGCACCACTATGCCCACAGCCATGACCGCAATGACAGCCTCAAATCTCTCCATGACCTCTCCCATCAGATCTTTGTGATAGATGACCACGGTCGGGCAGCAGCTGTCATGCATTGCCTGGCAAATCCTGGCCCCCTTCTCTTCATCCCGGGGGAAGACCAGGACGGCTAACGATCTCGGTATAGATGAGACCTCCGAAATCCGGTTCTATTCACCACGCCGCCCACAAGAATCAGAGCACTTCTCTCCAGTCCCGCCGCCTGCACCTTGTCTGCAATGTCATCAATTGTACCCCGCAGTACCAACTCATCCGGCCAGGAGGCGTGATAGACCACGGCTACCGGGGTGTCCCCCGGCCGGTCCAGGCTCTCCATTATCTGCCGGATCTTATCTGTGCCCAGAAAGACAGCCAGGGTGGTGTTGTGGCGGCTCAGAGCTCGCAGCTCGTCTCTCTCCAGGGTGGTCCCGGCCGGCCTGGTCACTATCAGCGACTCGGAGACGCCTTTTAATGTAAGCTGGGTCTTGAGGGCGGCAGCAGAGGCGAAGAGGGAGGAAACGCCGGGCACAACCTCTATCTCCACCCCGGCCTCCTCCAGGGGCGTCATCTGCTCGAGGATTGCTCCATATAGGGAGGGGTCTCCGCTGTGCAGCCGGACCACCTTCTTTCCTTCTCTCAGGGCGGCCAGGATGCGGGATTGGGTCTCCTCCAGGGAGAGGCCGTTGCTGTCGAGGGCCTCTGCCTTCAGATCATGGAGCAGGGCGGGATTGACCAGGGAGCCGGCATAGACCACCAGGTCCGCCTCAGAGAGCAGCCTTTTGCCCTTGACTGTGATCAGCTCCGGGTCTCCCGGCCCGGCGCCCACGAAGTAGAGCTTCATCTTCATTCCTCCCGCTTTTTCCTGGCCAGGAGAACTGAGAAGTAGTCGCTTTTCTCGGGAAGAGTGCCGCGGATGATCTCCTCTTCCGGGGTGAAGAGCATCCGGCCCAGAACGAACTCCTCAAATCCTCTCTCTTGCAGCTCCCTGGCCATCTTTCCGGGTCGGATGGCCTTGATGCGGATGACCGTGTCCAGGGGCGAGCCGTCCGAGACCTCAAATGATCCCTCAAGCGGAGCGGCAAAGCGGGATGCCAGGGCCGGTACCACTCCCACTCCGGGTATAGTCTGGATCTCAATATCCCGGTAATTCTCCCGGATCATCCTCTCCAGGTGGCTGAAGGTGGAGAAGGTGTTCACATCCCCGATGCAGGCGAAGGCAGCGCTTCCGGAGGAGGCTGCCTCAGCTACTATTGCAGCGTTCTTTTTCCAGATCCTCTCCAGCTCCTCGGCGTCCTGGATCATGGGAAAGTCCAACCGCTCCGGGCGGCAGTAGGGGCGGACGAGGTCTGCCGCCATCTCGCCGGGCACGAAGACTCTGCTACAGCTTTTCAGGGCAGCGGCCGCCTTGAGGGTGAGCAGCTCCGGGTCGCCCGGTCCCAGGCTGATTCCTATCAGCATTTTCCTATCACCATGAAGATGGGGTTGGCAGGCTTTAAAGCAATATCCCCGGCCAGGGCGTAGCCCCGGGAAATGTGAATTTGAATCAACTCCTGGAAGACGCCGGCCTGCTTCATAAGCTCAGCCATGTGGGCGGCAGCGCCAATTCTGGCCAGGTCGGCAACAATGATGCAGCCCCTGTCGGCCTTTTCCAGAAGCAGTGGCCAGAATTCGTCTATGCCGCGCGTACCGCCGATAAAGCATCGGTCCACCTGGGGCAGGCCGGGCAGAAGCACCGCTGCCTCCCCGGCTAGGAATTGTCCGGCCGGGACCCTGGCTCTGGACATGGCCACGGCCTGCTCTCTCCTGTCGATGCCATATATCCTGTCGGTATAGCGAGCCGCAGCGGCAGAGACCGCTCCAGAGCCGCAGCCGATGTCCAGAAAAACCTGGCCCGGCTGGATGTCCAGCTTGCCCATGGCGATGTAGATGTTCTCCTCCTGGGTTGCTGTGCCGGGAAGCTTCATGGGGCAGAGAAAACCGGGCTGGGATAAAAGGTTAATCCAAGTGAACTTTGCTAGAGTTAAGTGAACTTAATGCCAGGGCTGCTCCTCACAGCTCAGCGGGCGGGTCGTCCTCCATGAAGTCGCCCTCACCGACCAGATCGAAGTACCCGGTGATGCGCACGATATCCAGCCGGGAGATCCTGTAGGCTCCTCCCGCTCTCTCCAGGGGCGGATTGATCTCTATATCCCGGAGGGACAGGCCCGTCTTTCCTGCGGCAAAGCTCTGGTAGATCTGCCCCCAGGGGACAAGGTGGGCTGTTCTGGCCTTTCCCGCCCCGCGGCGCAGCTCCACAGCCAAGATCCCCTGCCGGCCGGAGCGGGTGATGAACTCAGTCTCCCGGGTGAGCTGGTGGTCTCCCGCGGCCTGGCTGAAGTATCGCTTGAAGTATAGCGACTTTGTCTTGCGGGCATCCAGACTCTTGCATTCTATAGCCAGATAGTACTCCGGGGTTTTAGAGTCCACCAGTATGTCCATGAACTGGGCGGCAAAGGGGGACTGCTTGAGCCGGTAGGCTATGGCGGCTATGCCGTCCTTCTCGAAGAACGCATTCAGGGCATTGGTCAAGGCCCATTCGAAGTCTGGCATCGTATCTTGGTCTGACCGGTATCTAGTAATATCTTTTCCTGAATAGCTGGCGCGCGGGTGAAGGTGATTTTAAAAGAAGCTTAATCTACCTGGCACTACAGAGGAGACTGCATGGATATTGAGGAGATCGCCCGAATCTATAGCATGAGAGAGCTCAAGCCCATAGCCAAGAAATACGGCATTGTCACACGCTGCGTCAAAAAAATAGACATCATTAAGGCCTTTCCGCCCCAGGCCATAGCCGAGCTGACCGGAGAAGCGGCGGAAGAGGCGGCTAGGTCGAGCCAGGGCAAGCAGTAGAGGCGCTTTTTTATGGTGCGATTGGGGCGGTTCATCCGGGCGGCGAGCATATCCGAGGCCTGGCAGAGGGGCCTCTCTCTAATATGGCGGCAGGGAGCGGAGATCACAGACCAGAGGGGGACCCGGATCAAAGAGATCCTCTCACTGCAGATGGTGGTGGAGGATCCCTACAGTGAGATGATCCCGCCGGGATACTCCTGGAATGAGGAGCGTCTGGAGGAGTATGCCCGGCAGCTTCTCTCGGGAGACAATCCCGGATTTGAGTATACCTACGGGGAGCGGCTGCGGGCCTGGGCCCTGCCGGGCGGCACCCCCCTGGATCAGATAGAGCAGGCCATAGCCCGGCTGCGGGCTTCCTCCAGCACCCGCCGGGCCACGGCGGTGACCTGGATTGCGCCCCTTGACTCAGCCAGGGAGGAGGTGCCCTGCATGATAGTGGACGACTTCAAGCTGCGTGATGGGCGACTGCATCTATCCATCTTCTTCCGCAGCCACGACTTTGCCGGGGCCTATCCCGCCAACCTCTACGGCCTGGCCCGGCTGCTGCAATATGTGGCCGGCGAGGTGGGGGCAGAGCCGGGCAGTATCTCCACCACCAGTGCCTCGGCTCATATCTATGAGCACGACTGGGACTGGGTGGAAAGGCTGCTCTTCGGGAGAAGCTAGAGGGCAGATCTGAGGGTCCGGCTGGGCGGAAAAAGATCAAAGCCAGGTTGGTGGTGCCGCCAACATCAATTCCTATCAGCATTTTCATTCGCTTTTCGGGGTGGAGCTAGGGCGGGGGTATTGGGATTGCGGTGCTTTTTGGCTTCGAAAAGAAAGGCCCGCCTATAAAAAAGATAGGACATGCAAAAATAAAATCTTAAGTCCGCCTGTAATAAGTCTCATGAAGGCTTATTACAATCTTAAATATAAATTTTTAGAAGATATTCTATGCTTTGATCACTTTCGCACCACGTGGACATTAGCCTTATATATGGTTCTATGATTATCATAGTCATAACCTGGGGGAAGTACAATACCTGTTCGGGATAATCGAGGCTATTCGCCAGCAACGATCGATAAGGAAAACGGGCTTCAGAAGATCTTGGCCCAACATATCAGTGTTGTTAAAAAAATTCTTCCTAAGTATAAATGGGCCCCACAATGCTACTATTACATAGATGCCTATTGCGGTCCTGGAGAAAATGCTGAGGTTGGAGCAACAGGTTCACCAATGGTTTTTATTGAAACGGCCAGGGATATTAAAATCCCCTTTAAAGCCTGGTTTATAGATATTCATACAAATAATACCATGCTTTTAAAAGCACGATTAGAAGAGCAATTTGGCGAGAGCGATGATTTTAAAGTCCTAACAGGCGATAATCGGCTAATTGTTCCTAAAATAGCAGATAAAATACCCAAATATGCCTATGGCTTGATCTATGCTGATGCTACAAATATACCAGATTTCGAGCTACTGGGATATATCAGCAGATTGCCAAACCTGAAGAAATTCGATATACTGATCAGATATTCGGCATCAAGTGTAAAGCGTGTTAAGCATCTGACCGGCATGGAGATGAGAGATTATCTTAAGCAGATTGATAAGAAACATTGGACAATAAGAGATATCTTGCCCGGAGATAAATGGCAATGGACCTTCCTTCTTGGAATGAATTGGTCTGATATGAATGAATGGACTTCGCAGAGATTCTATAAAATCAATAGCAAGAAAGGTAAAGAGATATTCGATCTGTGGTATGTGTTTAGCTCCATCTTCACTTCATGCATGCGACTTAAAATACGTTCGACCATAAAAATTATATAATATTTTAGCAATAACTTATTATCGGGAGTATGCACGAAGAAGATATTATCAAGCAA
>Ga0302252_1000450_pt1 | contig 36051 bp, 24 predicted proteins | sample AAG_RA_Leu_MG_FD_193511 | JGI IMG/M metagenome (GOLD analysis project Ga0302252, IMG submission 193511) | Enriched activated sludge microbial communities from anaerobic digester in WTTP, New Holstein, Wisconsin, United States - AAG_RA_Leu | ecosystem: Engineered > Bioreactor > Anaerobic >... | reverse complement strand
CCCAAGACCCCTCGTCTCCAGAAACAGCAGGCCTCAGGCATACCTTTCGTATCTTGTTATGGGCTTCCGCTTTAGTAGTGGTTTTTGCCCTGGTGAAATATTTGGCCTTCAGTCCCCGTCCCAAGCTGAACAAAGCTGAGGACAGCCTGGAAGTCCTTTTGCCGGAAGCTGTGCCTGGAGAAGAAAACGCCCCTCTTGAAATGGTGAAAGTGAAGGGAGATACCCTGGTGATGGGTGATATTGGACCCTTTGCGGATGACGACGAATTTCCCCTGATCACTTTGCCGGTGCCCAGCTTCTGGATGTCGAAAACGGAAATCACCCAGCAACAATGGCTGATGGTGTTTCCCGCAAATCCGGCAGTAAACAAGGATTTACAACGTCCGATCGAAAACATCAGCTTTTATGAAGTGATAGAGTATTGCAATGCAAAGAGTTTGAAGGATGGCTATACCCCCTGCTATGACTATCTGGATACCGAAGTAATATGCAATTTTGACGCTGATGGATACCGTCTGCCCACGGAGGCGGAATGGGAACTAGCCGCAAAAGCTGGGAAACGGCGGGACTTTTATACATATAGCGGGTCCGAACAAGCGGATGAGATCGGTTGGTACAATGGCAATAGCGATGCCCAAAGCCATCCGGTTAGGCAGAAGAAACCCAATCAGCTTGGCATCTTTGACCTCAGCGGCAATCTCTATGAATGGGTTTGGAACTGGTATGCTCCATATAGCTATAGAATTGTCGACCAGTTCAAAGGCCCAGCCGAAGGTACCGATAAGGTGATTCGGGGCGGCTCCTGGTATCATCCTGAATCAGAGATGAGGGTTAGCAACCGCAGTTTTGCCAAACCCTTCCAAAAAAGCGCTTATCTGGGCTTCAGAGTTGTGCGGAGTAGCTCGACCGAGTAGAAGAGCCTCCTGTCACTTCAAATAGAAGATGGGTTTTGTCGATATCCTTTATAGGTTCATAGGATAGGAATCATCACAACATGCGTGATCCTGAATTGCCGTCCCCGGACTCTGTAGCTAAATGGACATCTGATCAGAAAACCGTTAAAACCCGGGGAATCCGTGAAAATCCGAGCTCCTATTTGCTCAGTATTCTGTGTCCTCATTATTAACCCTTTCCTGCAGCAGTCTCAGGATAGGGCCGAAGCGGATAATGTTTTTTTTGGCCTGTTTCAGGCTTTCCCTTGCTCCAGCCAGATCACCTCTATGTAATTGGAGGCGGATCAGTTCTTCGTAGATAGTACTGAGATACGGATTCAAGTTCTGAGCGCGGCGCAGCAGATCCATTGCTTTGTCGGGCAATCCGATTTTGGCTGCGGAATTGGCGTAGTAGATCAGGTTTTCGGGGCTGTTGATGGCTCCCAGCACTTCATACTCTGCGAAGCAGTGATAGGCTTTCAGCCAGATGCCACGTTTGGAATTAACCAGAGCCGAAAGCAGCATCAATTGTCGATGTTTGCCAAATCTGGCTTCAGCAGTGCGGATCACCTCGTTGGCCGTTTCATAGTTTTGGATGCGGATATACTGCTCGATCAGCAGGAAATAGATGAAGGGGTTGTCGTCCATCACCTTCAGAATCTGCTGGATAGTTTCTATGCTTTCTTTGTATGAGCCGTTGAAGGCGTGGCAAAGGGCTTTATTATATAGAACTTCAGGTGTGGGGTCGCTGATCCGGTTAAAGTAGCTGATCGCAATCCGGTATTCGTACATCGAGAAATAGCAGGTGCCAATCAGAAAATGAAGCTGGGGGCTATCCGGGCGTAAAGCACTGGCTTTCTGATAATAGCTGAGGGCTTTTTCAAAAAACTGCTTTTCCATGTAGATATCTCCCAGATTCATAATGATCCGAAGGTTATCCGGATATTGGTCATTAGCTTGTTCCAGCAGATTCACGGCATGCAGCCAATTGCTTTTCAACAGAGCATTTGCCCTCATAATCAGGTTGCTGATCTCGGTTTGCTTCATTTCTATTTTAGTTCCTTCAACAATTCCTTCACAGCTCGCTCCAACTGGGGATCGCGTTCGGCAATCGTGTCTTCAGGTTGGTTCTCTACTATGATATCAGGTCTGGCGCCGCTGCCTTCCATATTCGCCCCGTCCAGTTTGTACCAGCCGGTTCCTGGCATGCGCATAGACGATCCATCCAGCAGATAATAATGCCAGGTTCCGATCACAGCTCCGCTGGAAGGGGTTCCGACTACCTTGCCCAGCTTTAGTTCCTGATAAATTGTGGGGAATATCTCGCCGTCGGAAAATGAATCTTCGTTTACCAGTACGATAGTTGGCTTATCCCAGGCTCGGCGTGGCTCCAAACGTTGCATCATACTCAGGCCGCGACTGCGGGAATAGGCATAGCGTTTTTTTTGCAGCAGGGAGATGATCTGATCGTGGATATGCCCGCCAGTATTGCCCCGGACATCGATTACCAAGGCTTCCTTGTCAAAATTATCCCGGAATAGCTCGGTGTAAAACTGTGTCCAATCCGCAGCCCCCATCGAGGGAATGTGAATATAGCCCAGTCTTCCCTGAGAAAGATTCTCAACCAGGTTTCTACTGATCTGGGTGTTGTAGGAGTACTTCAGTTCCTGCATCTCAGCCCAGCTAAGACCGTTCAGGGTGGCTACGAAGTTTTCTTCATTCTGGCGGTACTTCAGATTGATTCTTTTGGCTGCTTTCCCAGCCAAGAGGGAATCCAAAGGGGTTTTGGAATTTATGCTCACTCCATCGATGTGGGTGAGGATAGCTCCGTCTTTCATCTTGTAAAATGAGGCCAGGCGGGAACCGGGGTAAACGCGGCTGACTTTGATTCCCTCAGCTAAGGGGCTGGAAAAATCGAATTCGATTCCCAAATAGCATGAAGGCAGGCTGAACTGGTCTTCGTCTCGTCTTGGATAAAAACCAGTATGAGACGCATTCACGTCGCCGATCATTTCCGAGATTATCAGGCCTACCTCATTTATGGAGCGGGCTTTATCCACGTAAGGCCGGTACAGCTCATACAGCTTTTTCCAGTTCTTGCCATGCATATCCGGATCGTAAAAATTATCCCCAAATACTCCCCAGGCTTCTTCAAAAACCCTTTGGTTCAGCAGGTTTGAATCGTACTTGTATTCATAGTCGGCGACGATTTCTTTGCGTGAGGAATTTCCCAAATTGTAGGATTTCAGCTGCCCGCCTACCAGATAGTAAACTGTATCGCCAAGCTTCGACCAGCCTTCTGCGTTTTTTCCGAAATTCACCTCTTCCTTGATGTTTTTTCCAAAGAGGTTGGCTTTCTTGAGGTAGGAGTTATTTTCAGGACTATTGGCGGCCTCGATGAAATAGAAAGTGCTGTCGCTTATCACATCCAGCACGAAGATACTCGCGTCACTTGCATTGATGATGGGGTAAAAGCGTTTCTCGATGCCTTCCCACAGGATTTCCAGCGCTTTTGGCTCTGGTTTTGCAGTTTCGTCTTCAATCACGATGTCCAATACCAGGTTTCCATTTTCGTCCAGTTCCTTATCTGTTTTGCTGCTGTCAGTTTCGGTTTTGGAAGTACTAAGAATCTCCTGCCAGTAATCCTTGTCGAGCTCAAATTCGTCCCTGGGAACCAAATCGAGCCGGTAAATCGAGCTATTGCGGGTAAGCAAGATGGAGCGGTTATCGGGAGTCCAGTAGATTGATCTCCACCATCCGTCATCTGCCAGGATTCTTCGGCTGCTTTGGCTGGTAAAATCATACAGATACAATTCCCGCACATAATTATCATCGCGCAAGGTTCCATATACTGCGTGAGTTCCCTGCTCGTTCACTGCAAAATTCGTATGCACAGCCCAAGCTGTGTCGATGGGACGGAGGTTTACCAGCCCTGAATCGGCTATGGCAACTTTGTTATGTCTGAAATAATCGGCATAGAGAAAGCTCCAGCGTCCCTTTTTATCCATGTTCAGGTCTTCGATACTAAGGCTGTCCGCTCCGAACCAATCAACCTTTTTCAGGCTGATTACCGAATCGGCGGTAGCAATAAACAGCTTGTTTTTACCATTGTCCAGTTTACTCATCACCAAACGGCGGTTATCCAAGAACTGCATGCTGTTTATCCCAGAGTGGTCGAAGCTGATCTGCCTAACCTCGCCGCCTTTGCGGGGCATGAAAAAACTGTCGTATTTATGATTGAATCCGATCAGCAATTGATCTGGAGACACTGCGTAGTTGACAAATTCATTGCGTACTTTGCTGCGCTGAAGAGTGGGTTTCCAGTTGTCTCCAGCCAAGTTTATTTCCAGTTTGCTTATCTTGTCTGCAGCCTTGCTTTCCGGGTCATATCTATACAGACTGTCAAACAGCTCAAATACAATGCGGTCGTTCTTTCTGGCTATGCTTATTTCTCTGGCGCTGAAGGTGGAGAAGCTGCTAAGCTTTTGGGCTTTTTTGAAGTTCAGGTTATGAACTCTGTATAGCTGCAGATTTTCTCCGTCAGAGCCGCAGTAGTAAAGAGCATTGCCATTCTGGGAATAGCGGGGATAAAGCTCCGACAACTCAGTATCAGTAAGCTTTCGGTATTTCCTGGTGGCGATTTCCACTTGCCACAGCTCACCGTTTGCGCTGCCACGATATGCTTCCCTGCGGGAGTAACCACTGTTTTGATACACTATGCTTTTGTTATCGGGCGAGAGGGTGGCGAAGCGGGAAGCTATCTCTGCCAGCAGCAATGGTCGGGTTCCATCTATAGGAACCTTGTAGAATGAGGTTCCCCAGCGATGAGAATATTTGGTACAAAGCAGGTTCTGGGAATCGTTAAACCAATCTGCCAAACCCAGGTTTTCTCTGATTATCACTTTGGCTTCTCCGCCACCGGAAGGCATCAGATAAAGGTAGTTTTGTCCGTCCCGGTTTGAAGAAAAGGCAATATGCCGGCCATCGGGGCTATACTGCGGATTCCATTCCTGGCTGGGAGTTTGAGTGATGCGGCGGGGAATACCTCCGGCAAAGGGAACCAGCCAAAGGTCGTTGTCCCAAACAAAGCAGATTTCATTACCATCAGGAGAAATAGCCGGATCGGAGGCAAAAGGGGCTTCAGCAGATGCCAGAGCGGATTGCAGGCTTATCAGCAGCAGGATAATCAGAATGGGGATGGGTATTTTAGTCATTTTTCTCGATAAACTCCAGGTTTTGTTCAGGTTTTTCCAGATAGTAGCTGTGTTTTAGCACTCTGTAGAGAACGGGGGGGTGCGAATCGCCACTCACTTTGATGCTTTTCTTGTCTTCGCCGGGGCGATGCAGGAATTCATTCAATTGCTCGTCGAGTTCAGTTTCGCACTTTTGGATTTTGAAGTTTAATTCGCTGATCGCCATGGCATTTGTTTCGGGGTCTTCTTTCAGGCGAACCATTTCCCGGGTCATTTGCATCAATAAACTTCGCTGATAGGGCATTATGGCAATCTCAATCTCGGTTTTGTGCTTTTCCAGGCTCCCGGCAGAGGTAATAGAGATTGTGCTGGTGGCTTGGGTAATCCCGCCGGAAATCTGGCTGTTTTGTGGATCGCCGATTATCTCTGCTCCGCAGGCAATATTGCTGTTCCGGATTAGCCCGGAAAAACGCAGAGTTCCCTTGCACAGCACTTTGCTATCGCTGATCCCCTTACAACTGAGGTCGCCCTGAACATGGATTCCATTTGCCTGGCAGCTGACTATCTCGCCTTCCACGCTCAGGTCTTTGCGGCACAACAAACTGCAGGAATGTAAATCGCCTTTTACCAGCAGAGTGCCCTGGCAAACAAGATCTGCATAAGCCAGATTTCCCTCGATAACCGTATCGGCGGAAAAGAATACAGCTCGGCCGGTGGGAAGGTTATGTGCCTGCATTACCACCAGATCGAGGATGCAAATTCTTCCTTCGGCGTCCAGAAAGGGATATCCGGATTTCTGGGAGCGGTATTCGCGTTCTGACGCTGAATACTGAACGTTTTTGCCGGCCAGGAACATGGCTTTTTCCTGGTCTATATCTCCGGGATCGATCAATTCTCCAAAGATATCATATATGCTGCCGCCCTGTTCGAAAAGATTGTTGCTATATTCGGCTACTACTGCTCCAGCCTGAACGAAGCAAAGAGATTCCAGAGCCTGATAGCTGAGGCCGTTTTCGTCGTCCAACTGCAGATCGGGATTGAACCTGTAGCGCAGGGTGGTGGTAGCTTCGGCTCTGTTGCAGATGGCGATGGGGAAGGGGACGTCGTATTCTTTTTCCAGTGAATGATCCCTTATATAAGACAGGGCTTCGCTGAACCCCGTTTTGATCCCGGCTTCATCCAGCAAGGCCAGGATATCGTGCTCGTCGATCAGCTTGCCGGTTTTTTTTATCGTCAGCCAGGCCGACATTGTTTCCTGGCGCAATTCCAGCACCAGGTTTCCGGCTTTGTTGCTAAGAACCTTATTCATCGATAATTCCCACAAGGTTTATTTGGCGGTTATGAGTGCCTTCCCGGCGGTATGAATGGTAGTTGGTATCCTCGAAAGTGCAGTCTGTAATGTTCTCTATGTTTCTAAAGGTTAGTCCCGCTTTTATCAATTGCTGAAAAATGGTCTTACGGATGTTCACATGTCTGTGAAGAGAGGTATCGGGATTTAGCCCTGCCGATATCAGGCTGGAATTGAAGTCATCATACAGCTCTGCGCTTACTTCGTAGTGGGAGTGGCAGATTCCAGCGCCAATGTAGGCTATGATATCCTTAGGTTGGGAACCATAGTTTTCCACCAAGGCTCTTACACCCTCGCCAGCGATGTTTTTTCGGGTGCCTTCCCTTCCGCTGTGCAGAGCTGCAACAGCCATCTGAACTCTGTCCATCAGGATTATCGGAGTGCAGTCGGCAGTCCTGATTAATAAAAATTGGTTTGGAATGTTGGTGGCCAGTCCATCCACAACGGGAATCTGGGGATGGCTGCCTAATCCTGCTCCATTATCCTCTTCCCGGCAGATATGAACCAAAGCTGAGTGAGTTTGATCAGCGATCACCAGCCTGGATACAGGTATCTTCTTGCCTTCCAGCTCAAAATCGCTTTGCAGGCTCATCAGACTACGATAGTCCGGCTGCCGTTTTCCCAGATGGAAATAAATGCTCTTCATCCGCCAAATCTCGTTTCCAGGGTTTTTACCCGGTATATGTCGGTATTGTTATTATGCACCAGCATTCGCAGGATCCCCCTGGTAAAACCGGGAATCAAACGCAGACCGTTCATTGACCACAACACAAAGATGATTGCAGTCAACAGCAGAGTCCGGGGTGCTCCTATCTTGCTGGAAAGACTGCCCATCATCAAACTTCCAAAGGGCGCCATGCTATTGAATGACATCGTGTATAGGCTGATTACCCTGCCCCGCATCTTGTCGTCAACCACGCTCTGGATAAGGGTATTCGTGCTGGCCATGATCTGCATGCCAAAAAATCCCAATACTATCATCAGCGCCATGCTGAGGGCGACAACCCGGGAAAAGGAAAAAACTATCAAAGTACAGGCAAAAGCGATGCTAGAAAATACCAAACGTCTTGGCATGCTTCGGATATGGCTCAGCGACGCCATAATCACCGAACCCGTCAAAGCGCCGATACCCGCTGTGGACATCAGCAAGCCTTGGGTTCCCGAAGTGCCCTTGAGAACATCCTTGGCAAAGATCGGCAGCAAAGTGGTGTAAGACATGGCAAAGATCGTATAGACGGCCAGATTCATTATCAGAAAACGGATGGGTGCCCGGCTCCAAGCGTATTTCAGGCCGTCTCCAACCTTTTTGAGCGTGGATTCGCTATCCGGAATCCGGGGTGGATAGCTGATTCTGATAAAAAACAAAGATATGATCACCGGCAGGTAGGAAATGGCATTTATTGCAAAGCACACCCCTTCGCTGAACAGCATTATCAGCAGTCCGCCCACGGCGGGTCCGACCAGCCTGGCTCCATTGAACATGGCGGAATTGGTGGCAATAGCATTGGGCAACAGACTTCTTTTTTGCACCAGATCGATTACGAAGCTTTGCCGGAAAGGCGCATCCACCGCTTCGATGATCCCTTGCAGCAGAGCCAGGAGCAACAGCGGGAACTGAACTCTAGAATTGATCACTCCGGTCAGCACCAGCAAAGCCAGGACTGAAGTCTGCAAAAAGAATGCGGTTTGCGTAATGATCATCATGTGGTGCCGGTTCCATTTATCAGCCCAGGCACCGGCAAAGGGACTCACGAAAACTGAGGGAATCATCGATAAAAAGCTAACCAATCCCAGCAAAAATGCCGAACCCGTGATTCTGTAAACAAACCAACCCATGGTGGTTCTCTGGATCCAGGTGCCTATCAATGAGACTCCCTGACCCATGAAAAACAACCGGTAATTGCGGATGGTTAGTGATGAATACAGGGTCTTTAGCTTCTTAAACATGGGTCAGTTCCTTTGGCTTCCTTGCTTGCCCCCCGAATGCCACCCGAATGTCACCCGAATGCCACCCGTACGGCTCCCTAACCGGATTCGGGACGATAAGGGGAGGGATAGCCGAGGCATAGGGGAGGGGAGCATGGGTGCAAAAAGGAGGAAATTGCATTACAAAGATTTTACAGGATGAAGCGGGAAAGGTCTTCGCTTTCGATTACAGGTGATAGCCTTTCAGTCACCATTTTTTTGGTGATTTTCACTGTTTTCAGGGTAGTTGAGGGCATCTCGAAAAGATAATCGTCCAAAAGAGTGTTCATAATGGTATGCAGACGCCGGGCTCCGATATCCTCCATCTTCTCATTTGCCAAAGCTGCAAAGCGGGCAATTTCCCGGATTGCTTCCGGGGCAAATTTCAGCTCCACCCTCTCACTGCGGAAGATGGCCTGATACTGCTTGGTAAGGGAGTTTTCGGGTTCTGTGAGGATCCTCTCAAAATCCTCCTGGGTAAGGCTGTTCAATTCCACGCGAATGGGGAAACGCCCCTGCAATTCGGGGATCAAGTCGCTGGGTTTGGCTGTGTGGAAAGCTCCGGCAGCGATAAACAGGATATGGGCAGTATCAACCATTCCATGCTTGGTGGGTACCTTGCTGCCTTCCACAATGGGCAGTAAATCACGCTGAACCCCGCTGCGTGACACATCAATGCCGCCCTGGCGGTCGGTAGTGGCTATTTTATCGATCTCGTCGATAAAGATGATGCCGTTTTCCTCTACGGCTTTACGGGCTGTTTCTGTAAGCTTATCCTTGCTGATCATGCCGTTTATCTCGCTTTCTGTGAAGCGTTTCAGCGCAGCGCTAACCGTAGTTTTAATCTTGCGGCTGCCGCCTTTGCCGGGCAAAATATTCGCCAGCATTTCGCTAAAATCGAAATCCAGCATCTCCAACCCTGGCCCGGGAATGATTTCCAGATTGGCCATTCCTTCCCGCTCCGGGATTATCTCGATTTCCTTGTCGTCCAAAGCTCCGGATAAAAGCTTCTCCAACATTTTCTGCCGGCTGCGTTTGTAGCGTTCGAGTTCGGGGCTGTTTTCTGCAGTGCTCTGTTTTAGCTTGCGGGAACGTGGCAGCAGTATGTCTAAAATCATTCCCTGAGCGGCTTTCTCAGCAGCCGGGCGCACCTCCTGCACCATTTTGTCCCGCACTTGGCTTACAGCGTAATTCATTAGCTCCCGCACCATGGATTCCACGTCGCGACCCACATAGCCCACCTCGGTAAATTTGCTGGCCTCCACTTTGATAAAGGGGGCTTCCGTGAGCCGGGAAATGCGTCTGGCGATCTCGGTTTTGCCGATTCCGGTGGGTCCTATCAGGATAATGTTATTTGGCATAATCTCACCCTGCATTTCCGTGGAAACCTGAAGTCTGCGCCATCTGTTGCGCAGGGCTATGGCAACACAGCGCTTGGCGTCCCTTTGGCCGATGATATATTTATCCAGTTCATCAACAATGCGTTGCGGAGTTAAAGTGACTAATTCTGTCAAGATTGTAGTTCCTCTACTAAATAGTTATTATTAGTGAAAACACAGATTTCGGAAGCAATTCTGATGCTTTCCACGGCAATCTCTTTTGCGCCAAGCTTGGTATTTGCCGCCAGGGCTCTGGCCGCGGAAAGGGCATAGTTTCCCCCGCTGCCAATGGCAATGATGTTGTCGTCCGGATCCAATACGTCCCCCACTCCGCTGATCAGGAGCACGCCATCCTTATCGCCGGCAATCAGCATGGCTTCCAAACGGCGCAGGTATCTGTCCTGCCGCCAGTCTTTAGCCAGTTCAATCGCGGCTTTGCGCAGGTTGCCTTTGTTGGTTTTCAGCTTTTCTTCGAATTTTTCCAATAGGCTGAAGGCATCGGCTGTAGCGCCGGCAAAACCCACGATCACCTTGCCGTCAAAGATTCTGCGGATTTTTTGGGCTTTGCCCTTCAGAATGCTGTCCCCCAGGGTTACCTGGCCATCCCCGCATAGAGCAGTCTTGCCGTTGCGGTGAATGCCAATTATGGTGGTTCCGTGCATCGTCATCATACTTCCTTGCTGGCGGCTTCGGTTTTTTCGGGTTCTGGAGCCTCGCTGTGCTCGAAACGCAATTCCTGCGCTTTTTTGTATTTGGTGTTCACCAGGTCGATTTCATTTGGCTGGGCGTTTGCTAGAATCAGGGTAAAAATTTCGTCTGTACCCAATGTTTCTTTTTCCTGTAATTCTATGGCCAGGATTTCCATCAGTTTGCTGTGTGAATCCAGGATTTCTCTTGCTTTCAGATGAGCCTCCATGATGGTTTCCCGGATCTCGCGATCTACCATTTGCGAGGTTTCGTCGCTGTAGATGTCCCGCGAGACCAGTTCCTTGCCCAAAAATACCTCTCCCTGTTCCTTGCCGATGGTCATGGGGCCTATTTTCTCGCTCATCCCCCAGGCGCAGACCATTTTTTTGGCTATGTCGGTGCAACGTTCGAGGTCGTTTCCGGCACCTGTGGTGAGTTCGCCGAAAACTATCTCTTCTGCAGCCCGGCCACCCAAGAGGGTTACCAGCATCTGTTTCAGATAGCTGCGGGAATAGCCGGTTTTGTCGCTGATCAGATAGTGAGTGGCACCGCCTGTAAAGCCTCGTGGTATTATCGAAACTTTATGAACCGGCTCAGTTTTCTCCTGAAACACAGAGGTCAGTACATGGCCAATTTCGTGATATGCAGTAAGGCGTTTATCTTCTTCCGGAATTACCCGGCTTTTCTTTTCCTTGCCCAGAATAAGCTTGTCCTTGGCTTCTTCAAAATCCTGCATTTCGAGCTGAGATTTGTTTTTGCTGGCTGCTATCAGGGCTGCTTCATTTACCAGATTGGCCAGATCGGCACCACTGAAGCCGGGGGTTCCTCTGGCGATCAGTTCCAACAGCACGTTTTCGGAAAGCGGAACCTTTGCGGCATGCACATTCAGGATTTCTGTGCGGCCCTTGATATCGGGCAGATCCACTGTTACCTGGCGGTCAAAACGGCCTGGACGCAAGAGAGCCGGATCCAAAATGTCGGGACGGTTGGTGGCAGCGATGATGATCACAGCCTCATTGGGTTCGAATCCATCCATCTCCACCAGAAGCTGGTTCAAGGTTTGCTCACGCTCGTCGTGGCCCCCGCCCAGCCCTGTGCCGCGATGGCGGCCAACAGCGTCTATTTCGTCGATAAAGGTAATGCAGGGGGAATTCTTTTTAGCCTGCTCAAAGAGATCGCGCACTCGGGCAGCACCTACCCCCACGAACATTTCTACGAAGTCCGATCCGCTGATCGAGAAAAAGGGAACTCCCGCCTCGCCGGAAACGGCTTTGGCCAAAAGGGTTTTCCCCGTTCCGGGACGGCCTACCAACAGAACTCCTCTGGGAATCCTGCCGCCTAAACGCTGAAACTTTCCAGGGTCTTTCAAAAACTCCACAATTTCCTGCAGTTCTTCCTTGGCTTCGTCCACTCCGGCCACGTCCTTGAAGGTAATCCCCGACTTACTGGCCTCGTGCAAACGGGCTTTGCTTTTACCAAAGCTGAAGGCCTTGGAATTCTGTGAGTTCATGCCGCGCAGGAAGATAAACCAGAAGAGCACCAATAGCAAAACAGGCATCAAATATGAGATGATCCCTAACCAGCGTGAGGGCCGCGTAGCACTTACTTTGATACCCAGGCTGACCAGGGAATCAACCAGTTGCGGGCTTTCAAACGGCAGAGTGGTGAGGTATTTCTTATTGGCAAGATCGGCATAGAAAAGGTCTTTTTCGGCAAACTGAACCTGAGTAATCTGCTCAGCCCTCACCCTTGCCATGAAGTTGCTGAAGCTCTCTTTGTTGATCTGCTCGTTTGTGCGGTTCAGAGTTTGGTAGATTATGATGGTAATGAGAATCAAAACTATCACCAATGGCCAGGAAATAGGTTGACGGCGTAGTTTCGGTTGATTTGGATCGGGATTGGCCTGATTGGGGTTGTCGCCTTTGTTGTTTATGCGGCGTTTTACCAGGAACATCCGGATCAGGCTGATCACCGAGATCAGAATCAGGGCATAAACGAACCAATTCATGAGCTGGGAAAACTGCTGGAAAGCGGATCCAGCTACCTCAACGGTCTTGTCTTGAATCCCCAGGCTGTCTGCCGCGGTTGCGGATAACAATCCGGCACTCAGCAGAAGTATAATGGACAACAATAGTCTCATTGATAAAGCTCTTCTTTCAGAATCCCAATGTAGGGCAGGTTTCGGTATTTTTCGGCAAAATCCAGGCCATAGCCAACGACGAATTCATTTTTAATGTTAAACCCGACGTAATCGAAGCTAACTTCCAGTTTATGGGCATCAGGCTTGTCCAACAGCACACAGGTTTTCAGCGAAGCCGGTTTGTGTTGCCACAAGTAGTCCTTTATATATTCCAAAGAAAGGCCGGAATCCACGATGTCTTCCACTACGATAACATCTCTGCCGCTGATATCGATATCTATATCCTTGCGGATTTTTACCACGCCGCTGCTGCTGGTTCCCGATCCATAACTGGATATGGCCAGAAAATCCACTTCCACTGGGATTGTAATGCTGCGGATCAAATCGGCCAGAAAGATGAATCCTCCCTTTAGGATACCGATCAGCACAGGCATGGTTCCTTTGTATTCGTTCGAAATCTCCAGCCCTATTTCCCGGATGCGGGTTTGGATCTTATACTCATCAAAGAGCACTGCAGATATATCACAATTCATCTGATTCATAATTTCCTCTTTTCTTTTTGTGAATAGCACGGTTCGGTTTTACATGCAAAGGCTCGGCCACAATATGCAAAAAGCGGCTGCTGCCTTCATCCCTTCTTACGCGGTTGTCGATTCGCAAACCTACTATCCAGAAGATTTTTTCGCCATCGTCCAAAATGGGTATTAAATCCCTTTCGAATTTCGGCACTTTTTCGTCAATGAAAAACTCCTTCAGCTTTTTGAACTGGTTCATTCCAAAGGGGATAAAGCGGTCTCCAGGCTGTCTGAACCTGATCGTGAAAGGAGTGTTTATCTTCTCTGCGTCGATTATTATCTGCAGATGCTGGTTTTCAGGCTCTGGGGGAGCCGGAAGATTGCGCACGTAACGGAAGGTAAAACGGTAATTGCCAAAAACAGCTCTGGCGCGGTCGGTATCTATCTCCATGCTGGTTTCCTGCACTTCAGTTCTGGGTGTTTCACGGCTGAAGCAAAGTTCACCGTAGATTTTATGTACCTTCACACCATGGGGCAAAGATATCACCTTGCTGCCCTGGCTTTGCAGAATCTCGTCAATAGCATTCACATGAGAAGCCATGAAGTCGGTTTCTTTTTGGCTAATTACTCGGAAGGCATGCCGAAAGATGTAATAGCGTTCCACCTGGCTGAGCTTTAGCAGCGGTTCTATCTCCAGGATTTGTCTGGCCGGGCTGCTTTCCAGAGTATGCCTGCGTTGCTGTTGTCTGCTGCGAATGGTCATCAGTTGCTCCACCTGCAGGAATATTTCGGCCAGGGAGCACAGATGGTCATTCAAACTGGGATTGTACTCGCTGCGTAATTTTGGCAGCAGGTCGTTGCGGATTCTATTGCGGGTAAAGCTGTTATCCTGGTTGCTGTTATCAGTTTGCCAACCAATTGTCTTTTGAGACAACAGCTTTTCCAGTTCAGAGCGGGAAAAACCCAAAAGAGGATGGATCACGATGCCAGACTGTGGTTTGATCCCTGCCAATCCGTTGATTCCCGATCCCCGTAAAAGGTTTATCAATACCGTTTCTGCTTGGTCCTCACGGTGATGCGCCAAGGCAATCTTGTCATAATGATAGTTTGCCATAACCTCGTCGAAAACCTTGAAGCGCGCTTTGCGGGCTTGATCTTCCAAGCTGGCCTGATTTCCTATTTTTATCTTACGAACTATCAAAGGCACATTCCAGGCAAGGCAAAGCTTCTTTACCGCGGTTTCGTCGGCGTCGCTTTCTTCAGCCCGCAATTGGTGATTTACATGCACGGCTAATAGCGACAAATCCAGCTTTGGCCTGAGCTGTACAAAAAGATAGAGCAGAGCTGTGGAATCCGCACCACCGGACACGCCTAAAACCAGCTTATCACCTTTGCTGACAAGCTGTTTTTCGTCAAGGTATGCTTCCAGCCTTTTAAGGGCCAAGCCAGTGTCCATGCTATTATACCACCGTTTTCAAACTAAAGAAGCTATCATTTACGTTTGCTGCAGCTTGTCAATAGCAAATTTCATGGACAGATTGTCGCATTTTCCTGCTTGGAGCTTTTATTCCCTAAATGCCTTGAAGGACAGATATCCTGCAGGCCGCACTGATCACAGCGCGGCACAGACTTACAGATATCCTTGCAGTGTACAACAATCTGGGCATGAAAATCATTGTAAAGGGCAGGGTCGCAAGGAAGTTCTGCCATAAACAAGCTCTGCCAGTATTCATATCCACATGGTTCACGCGCAAAGCCCAGACGTTGCATCAGCCGGTTTGTGTAGGCATCGCAAACAAAAACCGGCACATTTCCTGCGTAGAGCAATATGGAATCCACTGTTTCCGGGCCCAGTCCCTTGATACTCAGTAGCTGGGCTCGTAGTTTGGGCAGATTTTGACTGAACAGCCTATGAAAATCAGCTTGATATTGCTCCACGAAGAATGCCGCGAAGTTCTTTAGTTTCCTGGCTTTTTGATTGTAGTACAGGGTTGGTCTGATCAAATGAGCCAGATCGTCAAGGGTAGCCATGTGAATATCTTCCAGGGTATTGATTCCCGCTTGTTTCAGATTGGCCAGAGCTTTTTCCACATTTGTCCAGGCAACGCTCTGGGTTAGGATGGCTCCGATAATGATCTCATCCTGGGTGTCGCCAGGCCACCAGTCTTGTGGCCCGGCGGTTGCCAGGAGTTTGTTGTATAGTTCAATCAAAGATAAGGACATAGAGTGAGTCTTCATCTAAAAAAGCCCGGAACCGCAGGGGCTCCGGGCTTAGGTCTGAAACGGGTTTCAATTTAAAGGTGCTTGTTCAGTTTGTCCATTATCTTGTCTTTCTGCACCAGGCCAATCAACTGCTCGCTAACCTGGCCTTTGTTGAAAATCAACAAGGTGGGTATGGACATAATCGAATATTTACCAGCGATTTCGGGAGATTCGTCGATGTTCACCTTCACGATCTTTGCCCTGCCCTCAACCTCATCGGCCACTTTGTGGATAATGGGATTCAAAGCTTTGCAGGGACCGCACCAAGGAGCCCAGAAATCCACCAAAACCGGAAGTTCGGATTGCAGGACTTCGGCTTCAAAGGAGGCGGTGTTTACTTCGGTGATAGCCATTTTCTTACTCAACGATTGCGAGAATATCGCTTTTGGAGAGGATGAGCAGCTTTTCTCCCTCAAGTTCGATTTCGGTGCCGGCGTATTTGCCGTAAAGAACCTTGTCACCGATTTTTACTATTTTTTGCAGGTCTTCATCGGTTCCTACCGCGATCACTTCCGCCATCTGCGGTTTTTCCTTGGCAGTATCGGGAATGATGATTCCACCTACGGTTTTTTCTTGGGCTGCGGTGTTTAGTTTCACCACCACATGGTCTTCAATGGGTCTTAGTTTCATGGTAACCTCCATAAATTATCTGTTGCGTTCACTTATTTAAGATAAGCGACAAGCGCTTCTTTAGCAAACACAAATTTAGACTGCTAATTTCTGTCAAGGAAAAATGCTGCCAGACTTGCTTAGAGCTGGATATTATACAGATGAACGATATGTGCCTAATTGAATAAAGTACGCTAAGCTAAGCTTTCTTTTCCTTTTCCCTTTCATACCCGGGGGAAAATAATTAGATCATGGCAATGCCTTCACCATTCTACTGGATATTAGTCTGCAGACAAGAGAACGAATTTCCGGCTTAGCTGCTTGTTTCCCGCCGTGAAGCGATAGAAATAGATGCCCTGAGCAGTTTGCATGCCCCTGTCATCCCGGCCATTCCAGTTTATAGCGTGTTCTCCCTGGGGTTGGAAGCAATTGGCCAGGGTTTTTACTTTTTGGCCTTTTGCATTGAAGATTTCCAGCCTGACATTGGCATATTCCTTCAGTTCATATTCAATATTTAAAATAGAACTGCTAAAATTGCAAGGATTTGGAAACAAGTTTAGCTTAAAATCTGCCAGTTCTGAACATAGATTATCGTCGTTTTGAACCGGGGTAGATACCGAATACGTAAGTTGGTTGCTAAAAGGATTTGACAGGACATAAACAACCCTGCTGTACAAACTGCTGCTGGGAGGAACCACAGAAAAAGCATTATTCAAGCCATAATCTTCCACGTTCTGGCAATTGCCGGCATAATCGAAAAATACTGCTTTCAATCTAAGGGTGGCATTGCAGATGAGATTTATCTGCTGGTCACCTTGGATTTGGCAGGTATATCTGAGGTAATCGGTAGCGTAAGGCTGGATTGTCTGGTTATCAAGCTGGGGGTTAGCCGGTAGATTTGTCATGCCAAAATTCGGAAGATCGAGTTGGCTGTAGCCCCAGAGCTCGTTTTGCAGGGAATCTCCATCTGCGACGTTTGCTACCCCCCAATTACTGAAAACGTCAGCAAAGGACTGCCCAGGAAAGTGGTTGGTGATTTGAGTTGTCATGGAAACGATGCCGTTTTGAGGGTCGGAGACCAGATCGCTGATGAGCCCCGTAGCATCATAGTGTTCTTGTAGATAGCTGAAGAACAGCATCACTTTTACGTAGTCGGCAAAGCTCTGATTCCAAACGGTGAGATTGTTGTCGGGATTTGAGGGGAATCCGGTGATGGGATCGGGAACTCCATAGGCCACCATGGCCAATTCGGAACATCCTTCATTTATCCACTGTTCTTCATTGGCGTCCTGACCCCAATGGATCAGGTGCTGCAATTCGTGTGCTAAAACGGAAAAGCGGATGGGTGCGCTGGGATCGAGAGGATAGCATGTCATATAGATCATTTCGCATTCGTTGCTGTGGCCGCTGGGGTTCATCTGTTGGGCCTGAGCTTCAGTAACCTGATTGTAAGGGCTGAAATATCCGTCGAAGTAATTACCTTGAAAAGATCCCAGTGCTGAATAGAATACTATTACCCGGGGATCATTGTCCAGTTCGTTCGGGATCGGGCCAAACAGCTCAATATCCATCTCTATCGCACCCTGGGTGGGGTCGTTTGCCGTTCGTTCTTCCAAACGAACCAAAGCAGAATCCACATCGGCCTGAGTCATATTGAGGTTCCATTGATCGTTTGCCACAAAGATATAGCAATGCTCACCCACGGCGCGACAGGTGGCTGCGGTCTGAACCCAGGTGGGTGGCATCACCGAGAGATTCCAACGCCAGAAGGTTTTAGGATCGCCCACACTGTAATCCCTGGCATCCCTGGAACGCAGTTCCAGATGATCTGGCGAATTCTTGAATTCTGCAGCCTGTAGGCCGAGTTCATGTTGCAGAGCGCTCCACTTTGCCGGTTGCGCAGCGAGGGTCATGGTGACTAACAAAATAGCAATCGTTAAACATACACGGTTCATGGGGGGCATCCTTTTGCGGAAAATCTTATGGAGGCAAGCTACAAATCTCCAGATTGGGTGTCAAGATCAATTTGTGGATTATCAGGATCATGTTCAAACAGAAAGCTAAGCTTACTTATACAAAATCAAGACAGTATCTATTTGGAAGCAAAAAATCCCTGACGACCTGATTAGCATTTTCAGGAGTTTCTTCAGGGTGGATACGGCTTATGTGTATATAGTGGGGGATATAGACAAAGAGCAAGCCGCGTTGTTTACCCCGAGATGTATATAAGGCCATCAGCCATAAGCAAATTGAAGCAGAGATCAGCTGACCGGTTTTACGTTTAGCAAACCGGACTCATCTTCAGGAATACGGCTTTGAGGGATTAAACATAACCATCGTTACAAGCGCTCCAAGCATGCTCGAAGAGGATTACTATGTAATGCGACTGATAGATTTGCTGCTGAATAATGGCAAGAAAAGGCTTCACACGGCTACGCGGGGTACGCACGATGTGGTTATTTCCATCCCCTCATCTGAGGTTGATAGGATGCTGGAAGAATAGTGTTTTTGGGGGTTTGTCTTCGCAGCTTTTACTTTTGCCAGCCCGCTATTCCTTTTCCCATCCATACTTACCCAAAATTTATGGGATGGGTATAGGGTGGGGCCGGGTGAAAGCTACTTCCTTTTGGGGTGATATTTCTCCATTATCCCCAGCCGGTATACGAAAATGGAAAAATATACCAGATAGGTTACAAAGACAATCAGGATGCAAACTATCACGATACTTGCATAGATGAAGATCTCGTCATGAGTGCGCATCTGAAGCAGAAAGCGATAGCTGATCATCAGGATCGTACCCCAGAACAGACACAGGATCAAAAGCGGTAAGGACAGAATGCTTACTCCCGAGCCGGGACCATCTAGATATCGGGTTTCATACATGTCCACTGCTTGCTTCACGAAGCGATTCGCAAAAATCAAAGCCCAAGGCGCCCACAGCAGGTTCAAACCCGGAACGAGGAAGCTCCAAAGCAGCCAACGATGAATGCTCCGTTTATTTGTAGTTTGCTTGATCAACCTGTACAGATCAAAAATCCAGATTATTAAAGATATCAGACACCCCGCTCCGATGATCAGGGCAAAGACAATCATCTTGAAACTAAGGTTGGCAGCCAACAAAGGGCAACTTAATAGAAGGGATTGGGTCACTTTCTGTCTCCTGTAGTCGGTATGTATTCAGCGTAGCCGTGATGAAATTGCAAGACAAGTAGTTCATAACTATCTCTCGCAAGCTCTGGAAGTTGGGATAAGCATCCAATCCCCGCAACTTTTCCCAGCGCTCATTATTTCTTTACAATCTACACTTTTCAATAAATTGGCTGTGCTATTACTGTCAATGAAAATATGAGATTAAACCAAGATTTCTCAGCCTACGGTTTGATTGGCGGTTTGATCTCAGGTTTTTATCTCTTCGGTAAAGCTCCGCTTGACAAAATTACAGGGTATTGCGATCCTTACAAACGAGGTTAGTATGAAACTGAGGATCAGACGGCGGATAGAACCCAAACGCCAAACAGGAAAGTACGTTGTTTACTGGATGCAACAAGCCCAAAGAGCGGAATTCAACCCCGCTCTGGATGAAGCTATCGCGTATAGTAATAACTCAGAGTTGCCGCTTTTGGTGGTGTTTGTTCTTTGCCCTGTAGCCGAAGCCAATTGGCGGCATTACCTGTTTATGTTGCAAGGTTTGTGGGAAACGGCACGCAGATTGAAGCAAAGGGGCCTGGAACTGATTGTTCTATGTGGTGAGCCGGTCAGTCTGCTGTCGGAGCTGTCGGTTTCGGCTCTGGAAATGGTTTGCGACCTTGGTTATCTGCGCTTTCAGCGAAGCTGGCGGGAAAAGCTTCTGGAGGAGTGTCTGGCCAAGGGTTGCGGTTGGACTGAGCTGGAGACGGAGCCTTCCTGCCCCATTGAAGTTGTGTCGGACAAGGAAGAATACGCTGCGGCCACCTTTCGCCCCAAACTGCTAAGAGCCCTGAATACCAGGTTTGAAGCCTCTGCAGAAATCTCTTATCAGGTGAATCAAGTTGTGTCTATTGAGCATCACCTGCCGTATTTTATGCCTGCCGAAAAACCCTGGGAAAGCTTTGAAGCCTGGGCTTTGCAGGCTCTGAACCACGATCTTTCGGTAATGCCTACTACTGGCTTGAGAGGCGGAAGAGAAGCCGCCGAAATGCATCTAACCAACTTTCTGAGAGATAAACTGCCCTATTATGCCTCTTTTCGCAGTAATCCGGCTCTGGATATTCAAAGTGGGCTTAGCCCCTATCTGCATTTTGGCCAGATTTCGGCAGTTGAGGTTTTGCAACAGCTCTTGGGTCGATATGATCTGACCTTGCCGGAACTTTGCTCTCTGATAGCCAAAAAGCCCCTTCCTGAAAATCCCCTGGCCAATCCAGCCGCATTTGCGGAAGAACTGCTGGTTAGGCGTGAACTTAGCTTTAATTTCTGCCATTATAACAGCAATTACGATTGTTTCGCTGCTTTGCCTGCCTGGGCCAGACAAAGCTTACTGAACCATCTTGGCGACAAGCGAGATCAGGATTATTCCCTTGACAGATTGGAGCAGTGCGCAACTAATGATATTTACTGGAATGCCGCTCAACAGGAGATGATGGAAACTGGAAAAATGCACAATTATCTGCGTATGTATTGGGGTAAGCGACTGCTGACGTGGTTTGCTTCTCCAGAAGATGCCTATCAGGTAGCGCTGTATCTGAACAATCGCTACGAACTGGATGGACGAGATCCCAATGCCTACGCCGGAGTTGCCTGGTGTTTTGGCAAGCACGACCGTCCCTGGCAGAACCGTCCCATCTATGGCTCAGTCCGGTATATGAATGCGACAGGTCTTGAGAGAAAATTCAAGATGGAAAAATACCTTCACAAAGTGTATAGAAACAAGGAAAGTTGATGCATAAAAGCTGTTGGATATTGTTAAGCTCTTTATTCCTGACCACCCTGCTCCTGGCTCAAGGTGTATCACAAAGGCGTAAAGTGGTGATCGGAGGTGATTTTAACTATCCCCCTTACGAATTCATCAATGAGCAGAACCAGCCAGACGGCTATAATGTGGAGCTAAGCCGCGCTATTTGCGATCAACTGAATTGGGAACCGGAATTCAAATTGGCCAAATGGGCTCTGGTGCGTTCCTGGCTGGATACTGGTGAAATCGATCTTATCCAGGGTATGGCTTTTTCGGTGGAAAGGGCTTTGGTGATGAATCTGTCCGAGGCTCATACCCAGACCTGGAGAGCGCTGTTTGTGCGCAAGGATTCCTCCCTGCGGGTTCCCAAGGACATTCTGAACAGCACTGTGGTAATTCAACAGGGCGATATAGCTGTTGAGTATCTGAAAAGAATTAACTTCAACGGCATTATTGTGGAGGTGCCAACTCAGGAAGACGCCCTCAAACTATTAGATTCTGGGGAGTATGATGCAGCGTTGGTGAACTATATGCATGGCATATACTCCATAGATAAAAACAAGCTGAAGCATATCAGGCCAATGCCCCATCACATCCAACAAAAGGAGTACTGCTACGCAGCCAAGGACCCTGAGCTGATCGAGGATGTAAACAAAGCGCTCCTGGTGCTTAGTAAAAGCGGGCAACTCAGCTTGATTCAAGACAAATGGCTGGGTTCCGGGGACGAAATGGATAGGGATGCCGTGCTCAGAGCGCTGGGTGGCAAGTATCAAAGGATTATCTCAATAATCTGCTTGCTTGGCTTTCTGGCCTTAGTCTTTTTCATTTTCCGGGCAAGGCATCTGAAAAAAGCCTTGAACAAAGAACTGGAGACAAAGAAAAATCTCGAGAAGGAGCTGAACCGCGAATACTCTATCTTTGTACGTGGCCCCGTAATCCTGTACAAAATGCTGGCTGATCCTTTGAAACCTCTGATGATCTCCGACAATATCGATCAATGGGGTTGGACCACCGACGAAATTCTAGCACTGAAGGACGGATTTATCGACCTGGTCTTTTCTGAGGACAGAGACCGCTATTTGCTTGATGCAAAAAGCAGTTCGGAACAGGATTATGGAGTCCGCAGTTTCAGAGTTCTTACCAAGAATGGAGAAATCCGCTGGGTGATCGACTACTCCACTCTGGTAGAAAGCCGTCGTTATAAAAAGCTGTACTACGGCTATCTGTTAGATATCACATCCCAAAAAAGCCTGGAAGCGCAATTGATGGAAGCGAAGGAAAAAGCTGAATCAGCCAGCTTGGCCAAAACCCATTTTCTGGCCAATATGAGCCACGAGATTCGGACTCCCCTGAATGGCATAATGGGTTTTTTGCAAGTACTGATGCAGATGGAGGCTTCCCCTGACCAGCGAGAATTCTTTGAAATCATGTATTCTTCCGGGCGTTCGCTGATGAAGATAATCAACGATATTCTGGATTTCTCCAAGATTGAATCTGGTAAATTGGAATTGATAAACAGCGATTTCAATCCCCGCTATTTGATCGAAGATACTCTGAAGTCCTTTGTTTTCAATAATAAAAATCCCGATCTCGACATCCGCTGTCTGATCAACGATCAGGTGCCAAATGTTCTGCATGGCGATCAATTGCGCCTAAAACAGGTATTGGTTAATCTGCTGCAAAACGCTGTGAAGTTTACCGAGAAAGGCTTTGTGGAAGTGCGTACCGACATCTACACTCAATCAGACAAAGACATCAGGCTTCTCTTCAGTGTCAGCGACAGTGGAATCGGAATAGATCCGCGAAAACAAAAAGACATTTTCGACAATTTTACCCAAGGAGATGCTCTAATCACCAGTAAGTATGGCGGAACCGGGCTTGGCCTTTCCATCGTGAAGCGCTTGGTAGAGCTGATGAATGGCTTCATCTGGGTGGAAAGCGAACAGGAAAAAGGCAGCAGCTTTTTCTTCATACTACCCTTTGCCAAAGCAATGGAACAGCCTGTTCTGGTTTCCCAGCATCGCAGCCATCCCGAGCTGAAGTTGCAGTCTTTGCCTGGAATGCAGGTTTTGTTGGTGGAAGACGAGCCCATCAACCAAGCCGTCACCAAACGCCAGTTGGAAAGCTGGGATGTAAAGGTCAGCATTGCCGCCAATGGTCAGGAAGCGCTTGATCTATGCGCCAAGAACCGTTATCACGCCATTCTCATGGATGTGCAGATGCCGGTTATGGACGGAATTACAGCTACCAAAACCCTGCGTTTGAGGGAAATCTCGCAAGGAATACATACCCCGATTATCGCATTCACGGCTGCTGCCATGGTTGGCGACAGAGAAAGATTCTTAGAATGCGGCATGGACGACTATATAGCCAAACCTATTGATATGAATATGCTTTATGTGCTGCTGCAAAAATATATGCCGCAGGGCAGAGAATAGGAGATTTATTATGTCCCGTTATCTTAGTCTTGTCTTCGTTCTTCTGGCTGGCTCGATGCTGGCCAAAGATATGACAGTGAAGCGATCCCGCAGTTATCTGCGCCAGGGTCCGGCTTCGTACTATGAAGTGCTTATGGAAATACCCACCAACAGCAAAGTAAAGGTTATCAAAGAAGGAATGGAATGGCTACAGGTGGAATACCGAAAACAAAGGGGCTACCTGAGCAGAACTTCCACCCAGGCTCAAAAAAAACCAGGTGATCCTTTCACCAACCTGCAGCGCCCTCCCATGTCTGCCAATGCCCAAGGCGTTACCGCAGGCGTTAAGGGTTTCTGTGCCAAGTTCAATACCGATTTGAAAGTATCATCCTCTTTCCCAGACCTGGCTTTATCGACGGGGGTTAATCCCCGCGATTATCAGGAGTTCTACAAGCAAACATTCAACAAGCGGAAGCCCAGCCATTTTCTGAAGGCTTATTCCTTGCCAGAGCGGAAATTCGTAGATTTTTACAGCGAAGCGGCAGAGGGATTTGGGCTTTCTGTTGCCAGCATTATCGCCGCCCAGGGCTTATACAAGAACGCTCCTCTTGCCACATACGTGAACAAACTTGGAACCGTTGTCGCCTCTGCGGCAGATACTCCGGAAATCCAGTATCGTTTTTTTCTGCTTGATATTTCGCAGCCCAATGCCTATGCCTGTCCAGGTGGATTCATCTTTATCAGCAAAGGGATGCTCCAACTGGTGGAAAACGAAGCGCAGCTTGCCTTCGTACTGGCTCATGAGATAGCCCACGTATCCAGATTTCACGGCCTGAAAGAGATAAAGTTGATGGAAAACCAGATTGCCGCTGAGGATGTTTTTGCCGAAATGGAAAAAGATCTGGCAGACCGCTCGTCCCAGAAGTTTGCTGACCTGTCGAAGGATTTGGAATCAGATATCCGGGAAATGGCTGCTACCTTGACGGAAGGCCGTCTGGATACTTACGAAGAGGAAGCCGACGCTGTTGCCTTGCTGCTTCTGGCTCGTAGCGGCTATAATCCCAAAGCTGGCGAAGAGCTGCTTACCAAGCTACTGAATACCCGCTACGAATCGAATAATCAGCATTATCGTCGCCAAAGCGTACAGGAAAGGCTGAAGCTGATTAAAACCAAAACCGCCAGATTGAAAAATTCCCGGCTGCACTTCATCAGTGATCATCCTCGTTTTACAACCCACAAAGCATTTCTGGACAGCAGGCAATGAATTCAACTACTCCTTTCCCACCTCAAGCCAAAGTCCTTTTTATCGATGAACCGTTCTCCGAGGCTGAGGGAATACGGGCAGGACGCTCGCGGTTTCTTTTTGAACAAATATCAGCAAGTTTCGACTCTGATTTGCTGCTGCTGAAGAGCAGTGTGTACCAGGAAAAGCCGGTTGCAGAGCATAAGGGATATGATAAGCTCTATTCGCTAAGCCTGGACAATGCCAAGACCCTTTATCCGGAAAGCTATCATAAGCTGGGAACAGGGCAGCGGGAACGCTTTGCCGCCATTCTGGATGGTAAGCGCTATGAAATGGTGATTATGGCCGGTTTAGCCTGTTTACCGCTGAGTCAGATAGTTCACAAAGTGCTACCTGCCTGTCCGGTGGTTATCGATGTGGAGGGAAACCGGTTCAGCGAGTTAGAAGCAGCTTGGAGCCGCGATAAATCGGCCACCAACTATCAGGCTTTCTGGGCTCTGGCAAAGCAAAAACTGGGTGACAGACTCCTCTTGAAAAGCCGTAACCACTACCTTTTCGCTGATCCCGCTACCCAAAACGAACTGAGTAAGATTTTCAAACTGAATCCTGAAAAAGAAGCTTTTCTGCCTCTGTCATGGGATGTTCCAGCTAACACGGAGCCCTCTCCCGAGCACGAAAAATTCCTCTTATTTTGGGGCGATCCCTCAAATCCCGATAACCTTTCCCAGGCCAGAACTCTGGTTTCTGATATCTATCCCCGGATCTCAAAACGCATGGTGGAGAAGAATATCAGCCTGGTCATCTGTGGGGGAGAGCAGCTTCAGGAGCTTTGCGGCGGGAGAATATTGTACGTACCCTGGGCTGAACGCGACAGCTATGTTCAAGCAGCCTTGCTTTTAGTTTTGCCTTTGGAAAAACCGGATCGCGAGTTGCGTTTGCTAAGCGCCGCTGCCATGGGCAAAGCCTTACTATGTACATCACCAACCTTGCAGGGATTCGGAGGTCTGGAAGAAAGGGTTTTTTGCGAAGCCAATCCCAATGCCTTGGTGGAAAAGCTGATCGCTTTGCTGAGAGTACCTTCACAACTGGAGCTCAGTGGCAAGGCACTAAACACTTGGTATCAGGATAATTGGACTGCTATGATTCTGCAGAAAAAGCTAATAAACATTCTTTACAATTGGATCGGAACCAAGCATGAATAACGTTCGTCTTGTCCTCATTGGAGGTGGAACCTGTTCTGGCAAGACAACCATTGCCAGAGCGATCGGAATGCGGCTTAACGACCTGAAAACGGTCATCATTTCCCACGATAACTATTATAAAGATCTTGCTCATCTCAGCCACGAAGCCCGAGCCAAGGTAAATTTTGACCATCCTGATTCCATAGACTCCGAGTACCTTTTATCAGACCTCAAGCAGATGCTGGCCGGAGTAGCCGTTGATATGCCGGATTACGATTTTGCCACACATTGCCGCATTGAGGGTAAAACTTGTGTGGCTGACGCAGACGTTATCATCCTGGAAGGCATCTTTGCGCTTTACTATCCGGAGTTGAGAGCCTTGTCTGACCTTAAGATTTACGTCGATACCGATTCCGATCTGCGCTTGGCTCGCCGTATGCAACGAGATATCGTAGACAGAGGGCGTAATCCTGAAAGCGTCCTGGATCAGTACCTGCAAACAGTTAAACCATCCCATGAAGCTTTCATCGAGCCAACGAAGAAAAACGCAGATGTGATCATTCCCGGAGACCGGGAATTTGATAAAGTCCTCTATATGCTGAATGGCTACCTGTTGTATGAGTTAATGGCCGGGATTAAACACCGCAGATAGCGGAAGTATCAAACCAGCTCAGCGAAGCTTCTCGATAAAAGCAAAAGGGTAATTAACAAAATCCCGATACCGAGGTATCGGGATTAGCAGTTCAGTTGGGGGCAATATCTTTATTCTTTCTCTTCGGGTTCAGCAGCTTCGGGTTCTTCTTCGGCTGCTTCTTCGCTTTTTACCTGCACACTCACTTCCACGGCGTTTTTGGCCAGTTCCGGATAAAAATCATCCACATATTCCTTAACGGTGGAATCTATGTCGTTGTGCTTGTCCAGGATTTCCTGAGAGAAGAAAACCTTTATAGAGGTGCTGTTCAGAGTTTGATTGATGTTTACCTTTGGCATTTCTCCATATACGTTATTCAAAAATTCGGGGAGGGATTTGGATAGTTTTACTGTTCCATTGATTTTTTTGTAGGCTTTCAGTCCAAAATGTGCTGCCATTGCAGTCCCACCGATCACCAGAAGAGCTTTGAAGAACTTTTTCATTGGCTATACCTCGCTTGATTTCTTTATTTGTATATGGATTTTATCTTGCCCCAGCTTCGGTTTTGGATGAACTTTGGCTGGTTGACGATCATGTCCTGGCCCGAGACCGGACCCAAGGCAAATTCGCTGAAGCTGTAAACCACCACGCCGGTGATGGAGGCATATTGGCTGTTGGAGGTCCCAGAGCTTAGCTTGGGGTTAAACAGGTCTTTCTGGACTACGCAGGGGCCGCTGCCATCGGTCACCAACAGCTTGTTACGGTTGCTTTTGTTCTGAGTGGGCATCACGTTCAGCAAACGCACATATACTCCTTCGTAGGCTTCGGCTTCTTCTGATCCGGCTAATTGGCCGGAAGTAAGCATCAAGGGGGTGGGCAGAGGATTATTGCTGCTCAAAACCCTGGTTTGGGAGATGTCCTGCAGGCAGGTCATGCCATAGAATTCCGACACGCTTCCGCTTACTTTTACCCGATCGCCTATCTGAACCTTGCTGTCCCGGTCCAGAATCAGGATACCCCGCCAGGGGCCGTTCAAGTTCTCGCTAATGAAGTATCCGCCATTACGATAATTGGTGGCGGTTACCACCCCTTCCAGGCTGAGGGTTTTACCCACAAACCGGGATGGAAAGGTGCCATCGCTACCCGGCTGAGTAGTGAATTGCACGTCATATATCGAGACAGCCCAAGCCGACAGCATCAGGCTGGCCATCATTGCAATCAGCAGCAGTATCTTTCGCATACTTTACCTCTATAGGACAATCTATTGTGTTGCTATATCCTGTCAAGCTAAAACAAAGCCAATTTATCATTTTTTTTCTGGTTTGTGGAATTTCTGCCGCTTGCAGGTAAGAAAATATTCCTCATGATCCCGGGACAGATATTGAAAACCATCCGATATGCTTATTGTTTTTGTAGAGGTTAGTTACCGTAGCATTGTCATACCACTATCATACCACATGATCAAGTGGTATGATAGTGGTATGACAGCGATATACCAGTAAGGATGGGTTTAGGGTTTTCCCCGTCCGATAAAGCTTTTTAGCGGTCTTCTTATCATGCGCTGCCGGCCTAGGGTTGTACAAACTCGTACGAAAACCCTATCCGCCAAAGCGGCCGCTCCATATATTGTATAGCTGCTAACAGAGGTATTATCAAACAGATAACCTACATCAACCACAAAATCCGCACGGTCTGAGAGATAGATATTATAAGCCACATTTTCCAGGGATTCGCCATCCAGGTTTTCGCTTACGGCATCCCAGGAAAGAACAATATCGTTCCCTTCAATGCTAATTTGCAGATTTTGTGGCGCACGGGGTGGAACTGAGGCAACAAAAATGGCAGAGATTTCTTCGGAAAGAGGTGATATGTGCCCCGCTTCATCCACGGCCCTAACCCGGAAATAGTAACGGGTATCAAGGTTTAACCCCGTGATATTTGTGACCATCACATCCGTTCCCGGATAAGCTAAAAGCGGATCTTTGCGAAAATCCCAAAGTTCATCATCAAGGCTAACACCCGGCTGGGTGGAATAATACACCTCGTAAGTCGTAAAATTTGGCTCCAAAACAGGTTGCCAGGTTATCTCTACAGAATTGGCGGTTACCAGCCCTGTTCCCACCTGGGTAGTGGAATCCGGTGCAATGCTGTCTATTTTAACCCGCCAGTCGTCGCTATAGCCAACTTGCAAATACAAGCCCGAATACACAGGTCCAAACCCGTGGATATCAGAAGCCCTGAATTCAAAGCGCAGATCTGCTCCATCGGCTGTATAAGCTACTGGCACCAAAACTGTAAGCTGCTCTCTGGAACTGCAATATTCGGAAAGTTCTGCTTCGCTCATTTCCAAAAAGCTTTTGAGGGGAGACAGGCTGGTTCTGCTAATGGAAACCTTGGAATTTTGCGCACTGCGAACATTAGAAAGGGGTAGCCACAACTCGTCCACATCGTATAAACCATTGCCGTTGTTATCTATGCGATACTCTATGGTACTGGCATCCACTCCGTAGTAATCGGCAAAAGTGCAGCCTATCATAATTGAGCGTTGCGATTGCCAAACGGGAAGAGGTTGGTTTTCCGGCTGGGGATTGCTGATTACCAGCGCTTGGCTTGGCTTAACATATAAGACAGGTTCACTGAGTTCGCTAAAATTGCCAAACTGGTCTATGGCACGGATTCTGAACCAGTAGTTTGTGTTTGGCAACAAAGCAGTTACGGAGGTGGAGGCGGTTTCGGCATTGGCAAGGGCGGGATCATCCAGTTTAGACCAGTGGCTGTCGTTGATGCCCACCTGTGGATTGGAGCCAAAGAAGATTTGATAACTGTCAAAGTTTTGATCGGCAACGGGATTCCAGTTTAACACAGCCAGGGGATTTGCTCCCGATACCAGGGCAAGACCGCTGACAACTGGAGGTGGGATAGTGTCTATATCTATGCTGTAGTCGTCGTCTATACCGTTTAATCTATTGAAACCGCTGTAGCTTACAGGGTTTCCCGCCACATCCGCTGCCTTGAACTCGTAGCGGAGGTTCATGCCTTCGGTAGCAAAGTTTGCCGTTACCCTAACGCTTATCTGAGGGGCATTGCTGTAGCCAGAAATGGGTATCCACTCCTCTTCCGGATCATAGCTGCCGTTGCCATTGGCGTCTATGCGGTAAAATAGCGAGCTGGCATTTACCAGTTCATCATCCACAAATCTGGCACCAATAAGCACCGCTCTTGTGTTCTGCCGGCGGTTTGATTCCGTAGGATGCAAGTCGGTGATGTTCAATTGTATATTAGCATTTCCGGTAACCGAAAAATCGTCTATAGACCAACTGTTTGTGGCAAAGCTGGAAGCGGTGAACAACCAGCGGAAACGCACCTGACTTTGATGATGTGTTTCTGTGGAAACGTCGTAGATTTTGATGCCGTAATTTGCTGCTGAAGTCCAGGAAGCGGCAGTTGTCCAGGTAACTCCGTTTGTGGAATATTGAAATCTTGCCTGGCTGTTGGCATTGGGGACGTAGTTGTGCCAGAAATATACGCTGATCCTGTCGTAGCGGGAAAAATCATACACAGGCGAATAGAGGAATTCATTGGCACTGCTTTGGCTGCTGTTTGACACCCGGAAGCTGTAGTCGCTACCACTGTCCAGCACAATGCTCCAGGGGCTTGTGGTGCTGCCATTGTGCATAGTTGTCCAGCCAGCGGGAACAACTCCGCCCTGGTTGAAGTTTTCGTAGTAGCCGAAGCTGCGGCGTGAGATTTCATTTGAAAACACAGGTGCAGATTGCTGAGCATTGGTGTAGTTTGATCTGATTGCATATTTGTAAACGCCAAAGGGAGCTGCTGCCCAACTGAAATCCTGATAACTGGTTTCGTTTTGGTTGCTTAAGTATGTCCAAAGGGCGGTGTCATCCTCATCGCCGGTTAGCAAACGGTATATGGAAAAGCCCAGAAACTCACGGCTGAGCTGGCTGGCAGAGGAAAATCCTCCTTCATCAATTTGGGAATTGTTTCTCCAGGTGATGGTTGCAAAGGCTGCTGAAGATTCTTGCATTGCCAGAACTTCATAGGGCAGATTGGTGTTTTCCCCCAGCACGAAGGTTCCCAGGTTCAGGTCTGCATTCCACAGGTTCAGCATGGTTTTGTAGCTGGCAAAGCCTTCTTTATCGGCTGTGATGCTGTAGCTTTGGTTTATTGGCATGCCATAAAGGCTGTAATAGCCGTCGGCATCGGTGGTGGTTATATAGTAGTTGTTTCCCAGGATTACCGTTGCTCCGGCAAGGCCATTATCGGGATTTTCGGAGCTTACTATCCTGCCTGTGATGCTGCGGTTTCCGGGTTTGTCGTATAGCGCACGGATTTCACTGAGGGCTAATGCCCTATCATAAATCCGGTAGTCATCCATTATGCCAATTGATCCATGACTGTGATGAATGCTATTCCCAAGGCGTGATACTGGGAACTGGGTGTTGCTGAAACCATCGCTTGTATCCATCACCAGATTAGCGTTTACATACAATCTGTGGCGGAAGCCCTCTTTCACCAGAGCAATATGATACCACTTTCCCTGTTGCAGAAAGTAGCCAGATGCATGCTCTCCATTGTAATCAAGGAATTGTACTTCACCATTTACAGGATGGATCATCAGGTTATAGATGTCCCTGCCATTTACCAGGCAATTCCAGCCCCCATTCAGATTACCATCATAGTAGTACCAACCGCTAACACTGATGTTTGGGCTATTGAATTCAGGCGTGATAAAGTAGTCAGATTTGGCGTCCAGGCTTAGGGCGCGGTTGTCCATCCCAAAACGGTTGGGAGCCGGGTCCATGCTTGTTAGGGTGCCGTGTTTGCCTTTTCCGCTGGCGTCAGTGCCATTGCCATCCATCAGATAGTGCGCTTCCAAACCAATCTCCAGGCTGCTTTGGGCAATGCTGAACACTCCGCTTAGCGAGTAGGAGTCTGCGTTGTCACTAATTCTAAGCTTACACCTTGCATAGCTGGCATTGGGAACCTGCCACATAAAACCGGATGTTTGGGCAGGAATTCCAGTAGCTATTGATTGCCAGGAGACACCATTATCGGGCGAAAAATCCAGGTTTACTGTAGATATGGAACTTTCTGCATACCATAATATCTGACATTCAGAATTAGCCATAATTGTTTGATTGGCATGAGGTTCAGTTAGATAAATCAAGCTTGAGCCTGTGAAGCTATACATGGCAGCAATATCCTGAGCTGACAGAGGCTGGTTGAACAAACGGAAATCATCAATGGAACCAGTGAAGAAGGGTGTGCCATCGCGGCTCCATCCAATATCGTAAAAGGTTTGCCAATTGAAGTCCGAAGCTGACTTGTCGCCAAAAGCCACTTGCTGTCCATCGATATACATTTTTTGCCCGACTCCCGCTTCCACCACCATGGATAGGAAATGCCAGTTGTTGTCACTTAAGTTGGGGATGTTTGCACTTATTGTCTGGGTATCATGCAGCCTATGGTAGATATTGTTGTAGCTGATGTGGATGTTTCTGTCGTTTGCAGATCCGTTCCCATCGCAAACGCTGAACAAGCCTGTGCTTGTTTCAGAGGTTTGAAACCAGAAAGCCAGGGTATAATCTGTTTCGGGGATATCCTGATAGGTTCGGATATAAGAGCTGCCGTTAAAATATGCGGCACTATCGGGATTTCCAAATCTATCGGCAGTAAAGGTGGCTCCATTGTTTTGCGGGTTCAGGTTATTCATGCTGAGATCAGTAAGGTCGCCATCAAAGGGGTAGTAAGCAATCAAATTCTGAGCAAAACTTGTGCTATATCTATAGATGCGAAAGTTGGAGCTTTCGGCAAAAATCTCCGGATGATTGCGGCTTGTTATTCTTACCCGGCAGGAATCTGAGGGAGTGTTAGGGACAATCCAACTGTATTCGCTAATGGCAGAGGGATAGCTGTTTACAATCTGCATCCAGTTTCTGCCATTGTCGGTGGAGTATTCTATGGATACATTTCCAAGAGAGTCCGAAGCAGCCCAGGAAATGGTTTTTTGGGATTGCACCAGATAGTTGCTGCCAAAGGAAGGCTGCACCACAGAGAGAGCACTGCTGATGCCAAGATATAGCATCTGAACCTCGGGGTCGCTGATTGCCCGGTTATAGATTCGCAGTTCGTCCATTTTCCCTTTGAACAATCCGTCCCATCCATAGGACAGCTTTCCGATAAACAAATCTGAGGATGAACTGGCAAGGTTTCCTGCAAAGTTCTGTTGCGCAATCAATTGCCCGTTCAGATACAAACGCTGTTTCTGCCCATCGTAGGTGGCGGTGATAAACTGCCAGCGGTCTGTGCTTATCCTCTGGCTGGAATCCAGTTCCCGCCATTCATTTTGATTTGCTGAGCCAAACTTCAGCTTGCGCAAATTGTTCTCGGTGAAGGCTCTCAGTTCGTAGCCCGAAAGAGAGTTATTAGCTCTTTTGGAAAATATGCGGGGGTTTTCTGACCCGCTGGATTCAAAACTAACCCAGGCACAAAGGCTTAGCTGCTGTGAATTCAGGCTTGGCGCATTGGGAACAACTATATAGTCGTCCCCATCAAAGGCAAAGGCGCAGTTGGCATTGCCATTCCTGTCTTCAGCAGGCAGAGGCCCATTCAACGAACCGTGATTGTTGTAGCCCGATTCATCATTGGCGTTGCCATTGAAGGGATAGTATGCCACCAAACCTGGAATATCGTAGCCCTGGCTGCTTTGCACCACAATCAAACCGGTTTTGGTTAGCGTATCGGACAAGGTTCCATCACTAACGGTTAAGCTGACGGAATATGTTCCGGGATTGGGATAAACATAGCTGGGATGCTGATCAGAGGAGTCCATTATGCCATCGCTGTCCAAATCCCAAGCCCAGGAGCTTATCTCGTTCAAGCCTTTAGCAGATTCGTCCTGAAAGCTGACCCCAAAAGGAACAGCACCGCTGGTTTCTGAAACTGAAAACCTGGCAATGGGAGCATCGGTCTGGGTGTCTGATGCGTATAAAAAGCTTATCTCACTGGTCTGTAAGGCACGATTGTAGATCCTGAGGTCGTCTATTGAGCCTTTAAAGCCGTTGTTCGCACCAGTATTGAACAAGCCCAAAGTCCAGGGACCTGTATAAGTGGGCAGATGCGGATCATCGTCCGTAATACTGTAGATCAGGGTGCCATTCATATAGTGGAAATAGGTGTTGCCAATCCGGTTTATCACAAAATGCGTCCAAGTGTCTGTGCTCCAGTTGGGTCTGTCTATGTCGGGGATAAACAGTCTGTCAACGCCGTCCTCACCTTTATATATCAGCCTTATTCCGTTATGATGATAATAACTGGTGGCACAAAACCTGTTTGTATCCTGCCCATCATTGCGGGACATTAATAGGTAGCGATGCTCAAAATCGCTGCGGTTCAGCCAGATGGACATAGCTGCATCCCCTGGAGTATTGAAGATAAAGGTGTCGGGGATATTGATGCGATCCTGCAAGCCATTGAAGTAATATGCATAGTTCTCTCTGCCAAAACGGTCTATAGTTAAAGTGGCCCCAAAAGCTGTTCCGTCACGATTGTTGCCGCTGAAATCCTCAGCCCCGTTGGTAAAGGGATAATATGCCACCAATCCATTTACCAGGCTGTTGTTTTCCACATGGATGTATCGTTCTTTAGTTGTTGTTACAGAGTAGGTCCCATCACTAACTGTGAGGCTAACAGAGTAGTTACCGGATTTATAATATGTCCAGCTGGGATTTTGCGTATTGGAGTCGATGCTGCCATCATTATCAAAATCCCAAGCCCAGGATGTGATTGCAGAAACACCGGGTAGAGAGGCATCGGTAAAATCGACAGTAAGAGGCATTTGTCCGCTATGCTGGTTTACATTAAAATTCACTTCAGGTTGGTCTAAGTAGGTGATCAGAATATTGTCGATACCCCAGGATTCATTATCCAAAGGCTCCATATTGGACGCTGAAAAGACTATATTGAGACTATCACTGTTATGGTATAAGCTACGTGATATATGGTAGATGGCATCATCCCCCCAGACAGTGCTAAAACCAAATTCTGTAATAGCAGTTACGCCCGATCTTGGGGGATTTGAAGCCGGTAAATTATCAGGGTATGCCTGGTTATAATATATATTAGAAAAGCTTGTATTGATAATGGTTTCTCCATTAACGCTCATCGACCATATCTCATCGGCATCCCAGGAATCAATGATATACAAATCAAACTCTATCGATATCCTGTTATGCGGTGGCAGGTTGCTTCTGTTGAAAGAAACCGTATGGTTGATAAATCTGCCCAGAAACTTTTCTCCCCCGTTTGGTGCAGTATCAATGGATGGATTAGACCATTCAGGTCCAGCGCTTTGCGAAAAATCGTTCTGATGGACGAAGTATTGTGGCAAAACATTTATGTGGTCTGTTTTTTGGATACTATACAAACTGTCGTTTTGGGTTAGAATGCCAAGGCATACGTCATAGAGCCCTTCCTGCTGGTAGATGTGAATAGGATGCTGTTCACTGCTTATCTGTCCATCGCCAAAATCCCACAGCCAGCTTATAATGCTATCCGGATCAGTAATAAAGGAAGTATCTGTAAATTGAACATGTAAAGGGGCATTACCAAAAACAATATCAGCATTGAAATCTGCTGTACTTATATATGGGGGTATGATCTGAGCAGTATCCTGGATGTTGATAGTACCACCTCCGGATGGTATCACCAGAGTCCAGGTTGTTTCTTCCTGGCTAGCTATGTGCTTAACGAACATTTGCAGGGTCTGTCCTGCCTGCCATTGGGTTGCAAATGCCCCCAGATTAACTGCAGTCATTGCAAAATATGGCGTAGTAGTACCGTTTCCACCCTGGGAGAGTCTTATTATCTGTGCTGTTGTGCCGAGGTCTGTACCAAGGGCTTCTCCAGTCTCCAGAATAATTGCATGCACTATGTAATCCGGACTGGTAGTAGCGCCAGTATTATAAACTGGGGGAACCTCTCCATTGTTCAGAATGCATTTTTGTAAGTAAGTGCGTGGCGTTCCCGCCGAAAGTAAATTCACAACCAATATAAGAACAGCAGTTAGCAATAGCTTTGTTTTCATTTTGTCCTCCTACGAATATATGGGCAAACTTTTAAAATGGTAGCCGGTGAAGAATGATTTCCTGGAAGCACTGGCCTGCATTTCCAAACATATATAAACAAATCGGAGATAGATACCCGGTTTGGCTTTTAACCACAAGAGAATCATGGGAGTCCCTGCTTCTGTTTCAATATCTGTTTGATATGCTTCATACGAATTTTGAAGATCGTTATTCGGGGAAGAGCTTAGCAACTGCAATTCCAGTTTTACAACAAGCAAATCTGCTGCAATCATTAACAAAACAGCTATAATGTTCATCTTTCCACCTATCAGTTTTTGCTTGGTTTCAAATGACAATAATTGCGAATTGTTGTCAAGGGTTAAAACTGTGCTCACATCCCCCCGTTTTTCATACAAGGGATTTCCAGTTGGTTGTAATCGTGGTAAATGCCTTTGTAGGGTTGGATATTGAATCTGGTAACAGAGGCGAAGCAGGTGTTTACCAGAACAGATAAACGATAGTAAACAAAGTTATAGATG
>Ga0302252_1000449_pt1 | contig 36092 bp, 29 predicted proteins | sample AAG_RA_Leu_MG_FD_193511 | JGI IMG/M metagenome (GOLD analysis project Ga0302252, IMG submission 193511) | Enriched activated sludge microbial communities from anaerobic digester in WTTP, New Holstein, Wisconsin, United States - AAG_RA_Leu | ecosystem: Engineered > Bioreactor > Anaerobic >... | reverse complement strand
CCCCGTCGGGCACGCCAACGGTGGCGCCGACCCCCACCGAGACAGAAACTGCGAGCGCGCCGCCACCATTGGGCCAGAACGGAGGCGTTCCTACGATATCCAACAAGGACGCCGATATGCATTATGAGAGGGCACGCAACTACGATAAAATTGGAAACTACAGATTTGCAGTAGCTGAATACACTGCAGCCATAAAGATAAATTCAAAGCACTTCGACGCATACGTGAGCCGGGGGAGTCTCTACGAATCCAAGGGCGAGTATGGAAACGCCGCAGGAGACTATACGAAGGCCATATCGCTGAAGCCGCAGGATGCCAAAAGCTACTACCGACGGGCCATGCTGTACAAGACCATGCAGGACAGGGACAAGGCAAAGGCCGACCTGCAGAGGACAAAAGAGCTCGACTCGTCGATGAGCGACAAGGTCGATCTCGTGCTGAAGGAGCTGGAAGCTCAGAAGTAGATTGATATATCGTCTGCATCTCCACCGCATCAGGCAGAACGCTCCCTGTTCCGCCGGGACTTGGAACGGGGTATGACTGAGAAGGAAAAGTGGCGTTTTAAGAGAAACCCATCTATTCAGGACGAAACAGCAGGCATATTGAATCCGGCCGCCTAGAAAGCTCCCTGCATTGAACCTTATAAGGTTTTGTCGAGACCTGCCGAAATGTCATAGAATAAGATTATATTGGAGTCAATGAGATGAAGACCGATCAGCAATCACTCGATAATGCATCCAAATCCTACTACTATTCGGAGAAGATGACCACTGACAACAGGCTCAGGCGCTTTCTGATCAGGCGCTGCCTGAAGCATGCAAAGGGCCCGCGAGTTCTGGAGCTGGGATTCATGGATGGCCAGTGGACGAGGGAGTTCCTTTCTCTTGACTACTCTGTGGACATAGTGGAAGGCGCAGAGAAGCAGTATGAGACCGCTGCCGGCATGTATGCGCCCAATCCTTCTGTGAGAGTCTTTCACTCCCTCTTCGAGGACTACGAGCCGGACAGAAAGTACGACACGATCCTGGCAGGAGGGATGATAAAGCATCTCCCTGAGCCAGGGCTGCTGCTCGGAAAGATGAAGGAGTGGCTCAATGAGAGCGGCATCCTCATCGCCACGACTCCTAACGGGGCCTCGCTTCACAGGAGAGTCGGGACATACATGGGGATCCTCGAGAGCCCGGAAGACCTTACAGAGGCTGACAGGGCCGTGGCGAACCTGCGAGTCTATAACAGATATACCTTCAGGAAAGAGCTCCTGAAGGCCGGGTGGAACGTGGTGGAATTGAGCGGCTGCGGCCTGAAGCCTGTATCGACTGAGCAGATGACCGGCTGGAGCGACGAGCTGCTCGAAGCGCTCGACAGGGTGAGCGACGAGCTCGTGGAGTACAGCTGGTATATTTATGCCATTTGCGTAAAATAACTGTTTTCAGATGGGAGCGCGATGCTGATCTCACAATCGCTGGATAAAAGAATTGCCATTCTTTCGGGCGGTACGTTAACTCTGCCGGCAGTGATCTTATGAGCCTGGACTGCTCAGGCAGGGACATCTGTCCTGACATATGCTTTTCCGTCACTGTATACGGAAAGGCGGCGCCCTCCTGCAACAGCGAGAGGGGAGCAAGTGCGATAGATACTGCCTTCATATTCATCAGGAGGATGACAGAGTGGTCGATCTCGCTCAATCAGGGCTCAGGGCCGGACAGGCATATCGCTCCGAGGCCGGCGCTCAGAGTCAGTTCAATTGAAGGCGGTGAATGGGTCGGCGCGGTCCCGGTCAAGTGCATGTTCAAAGCGGAGATCAGCGCGCCCCTGCCAGGAGGCGAGGCGGAGGTCAGGTCGGGACTGATGGATTGTTTTGAATCACTGGCGAGGGAGAGCGGGCAGAGAAGCTCGAGGCCGCCTGTGCTGGACTTTATCGGTCCCGATGATGATAATGGCGGAATTCAAAGGAAACCGGTGATCGCTTCAAAGACAGAGGCTCTTTCTGGCAGAGTGCCGGAGTATCGTGACACAGAGAATCATGAAACAAAAACGAATTAGAGTACTGCAGCTGATAGACATCCTGAAAGGCGGAGGCGCTGAAGAGTGGCTCAAGGATCTCTCCCGCCTCATCGACAGGGACAGGTTTGAGATCAAGGTCTGCTACCTTCTCGAGAGCCCTCAGAAGACCTATATAGAGGAGATCTCCAGAGCCGGGATCAAGGTGATATACATAGGCCTGGACAAGAAGATCTCGCAGTCCATTCTCGGAAGCTCGGCTCTTGGAAGGAATACTGTGCTGCGCTCCATTGCGCGGCACAGCTATCTGTTCTACGCCCTCACCAAATTGCGCAGCCTATACAGGACCATAGTCAAGGAGCGGATCGAGCTGATCCATACCCATCTGCACTACTCATTCCTGCTCGCATCGCTGTTGCGCAGAAGCATAAAGATACCCATAGTGTGCCAGGTGCCGCAGATGAAGCTCCAGACTGAGAAGACCTCGCCCTGGAGCTTTACGGCATACAGGCTGTTCGGCTCTGCGGTGGATTCATTCTACACAAATATCTCCCGCGAGGAGCTGATGAAATACGGCAGAATCCCGCAGGAAAAGATTCAGTTCATAAAGGGCGTAGTCGATCTAAACACGATAAAGCCCGTCAGACGGGAGGAGAATCCTCTCATAGAAGAGTTCGGCCTCCAGGACGCCTTCCCGATCTTCATCTCGATTGGAAGATTCGTGCCTGAAAAGGGTCATTCATATGCCATCGAAGTGGTGGAGCGCCTGAAGTCGCAGTTTCCGAAGCTGAGGCTCTTTCTGCTCGGAGAGGGCTGGGAGCTCGAAAAGTACAGGGAGACTGTCAAAAAGAGAGGCCTGGAAGACACAGTGATAATGCCGGGCTACAGGAGAGACCTCCACAATTTTTATTCGCTGGCCGATATCTTCCTGCGGACCTGCCTGATAGAAGGCGGCAGTCTTGCAAACTATTACGCGATGGCTTACGGAAACCCGATCGTGGCCTTCGAGACGAAGGCACCCACTGAAACGATCACACACGGCAAAAACGGCTTCCTCGCGCCGCTCGGCGACATAGAAAAGATGACCGGATATGCCGCGATGCTCGCAGAAAAGGAAGATCTGCGCAGTCTCATAAGCAATGAAAGCAGAGCTTATGCAAATGAAAAGCTCGACATCAGGGACACGATACAGTCGATAGAGAGCGATTACATCAGGCTCTGCAACGGGAAAGGCACGCACTACAGGAACAAAAAGCACAGATGAAAATGAAATCAAGGTGATATGGCACTCCTTTATCTGATACCGTTGGCATTCGGTTACTTCCTGACCACGAGAGTCCTCAGGGAGAGGGAGATCCTCTCCGTGATCGCTCTTTCCTTCGCAACAGCTCTTGCAGCAGTGCTCTTTATTGTGAATCCCCTGTTTTACTTCATGCCGCTCCAATTGGCGACCCACATCGCATTCGCCCTGATGGCGGCGGCCTCCATCGCACTGAAGATGATGCCTGTCGAGCCCCTTCACTTCGAAAAGATAAAGAGGAGCCACCTGATTGTCATTGTGCTCTCCCTGCTGGCGATAGTGCTGTTCACCAACTATCTGCAGGTAAGCCAGCTCGATGACGATTACTGGATTCACATGCCTCTGCAGGGCCTTTTTCTGAAAGGCCAGTTCCCGCCTGTCCATCCGTTCTTCCCGTATATAGAGCTTCCAGGGCATTACGGCCGCGATCTCACCATATCTATTCTCTCAGTATATGCAGGCGAGGACTTCGTATCGATCCAGTGGATCATCACGACGCTCATTCAACCGTTCATCTTCCTGCTCATATTCGTCTGGATCAGGAAGTTCACAGGCGACTCAAGGGCGGCGCTGTTCGCCTCAGTATTCATATTCTTCTGCGTCAATGTCGGATCGAGGACAGGCCTGCTGGATATAATCCAGAACAACAACTCATTCGTCTATCTGTACCTGTTCCTGCTGATGTACCTTATATTTTCAGTGATGAGGGATACGCGACCATCAGTAATCGCACTTCTCGTAGCGATCCTGGGCATATACCCGGTAGTATATGAATCCCATTACGGGCTCGTCGTATTGACGTTCATAACCTTTGCCGCTTACCTATGTATTTTCAGGGAGAAGTTTACGATAAAGCCGATACTTGTGTGCGCGCTGATCATAGCCCTCTCCCTCCCCATCGCGGTATTTGCAGGCGGCTTCTTCACTGCAAAGCTCAAGAAGGCTCCGAAGCAGCAGTATACAGAGTCTGTCTTCGAGAGGAGCAACTCGCAGAAAGTCGTGATAACCCTCCCGAAGAAAGAGCTGATGCAGATTTACATGGGGATGGGAAAATACCAGAGGGTTTCGGTGCCGTTCAACGCCTTCTTCCCCTGGTCCTGCGACGAGGGCCTCTACGGAGACTGCCACTACGCTGCTGTCTGGAGCCCTGATTTCCTGATGCTTGTCTGGTTCCCCTTCTATCTGGCTCCCCTGACGCTGTGGAACGTTCTCAGGAGGAGAAACGAGCCCGGACTTTTCCTGTGGATCTTCGGATTCATAAGCTTCCTCGTACCTGCAGTGGTCAATTTCGGCCCTGTATTCGAAGAGGAGTATTTCAGATGGGAAGGCGCTGCAGGGATAGGCTTCGCAGGTGCTCTGGGCATATCAGTCTCCCATTTCATAGACTACGTGAGGTCCAGAGAGGTTCCTCCCTGGAAGCCTGTTTTCAAAAAACTCCTCATGGCCGCAGCAGTGATCTTCATGCTCGTCAATATGATCGGCGCGCTCACTTATCTGAACTACATGCTCATACAGTACGAAAAGCTCGCTGCAGGACAGGATAACAGGGTCTCCATCTCAAAGCACGGCCTCCCGGACCCGATGCGCCTCCTCATAAGCAACGGCAGGCATTTCAGCTTCGCAGACCTGGATGTGTGCAGATTCCTGCACGGCAGGGTCTGCAGGGGCGACACGATCCTGAGAAACTTCGAGGAGAACAACACCCTCGACCTGTTTCCCGAGTCGGCCATATCAGGGCTCGCCGGGGCTTTCCTGATGGGCCACACATTCCCGCCTTTCATCCACGAGCTGAGAGCGTCTCCATTCAGGATGAACACCAGGGCACGGGCTTTCTGGGCCACAGGAGACACATCCCTCCTCGACGATATGACTGTCCACTGGCTCTACGTTGTCGATGACTCTACCACCCGCGCGGTCGACAGGAGGTTCAAGACCTTCTACCTGGACACATTCTGCAACAAGGTAAAGGAAGGCGGTTTATCCCGAAATATAATAGAAAAGCTGAGAAAAGACAGGAACCTGAAGCTGGCATTCGAAACAGTCGACTCTCAGGGCAAGAGGAGGATCCTTTTCGAATATCTCCCCTGGAAAGGCTACCAGAGAAGGCTCTTCCCGCAACTCCCCGATGCCGGCGAGACTGTGGAGGGACTGGAGATTTCTTCCGTACAGTTTCCTGAGAGCATGGCTCAGTATCACTGCTATTCCGTGAAGGTCACTATAAAAAACACGTCTGACAGGCAGGTCTCATTCCCTCCAGGAAGCCGCATCACATACGCGTTCTTCGAATACCCGGCAGGGACTCCGGGACATGTCTTCGACAGAGTGGAGATGCCTTTCACAGCTTCGATTGAACCAGGTGCGTCGCTTGAACAGACTCTGTATTTCGTGACACCGTATGACAAGGGCCGATTCATAGTAAATTTCTACGTCATTGACGGCACCAGGGCGCTGATTCTAAAGAGAGAAAACAGCGAGGAAACGAAGATAAGAGTGGAAGACGCCGGAATGGAGCTCCTCGACTTCTCCCGGCAGCGCTGAAAATCGGGAACAGACTCCTATATTAACAATCTGGGAAGCTACTTATCGCCTCTCAGGCCATAGGCCGTGCAGGTATTTGGATGGCAGGCCAGAATCAATAATAAAAGCAGTGGTATGTCACCATCCACTGCCAGGGCCAGGTCAGATCGCTTCAGAACTATTCTTTTCGAGCTGTTCTGCACGCGCTGACACATTTTGATCCCCGCAGGGATCGCACCGCTTCCGGAGGCCCGCCTTCCGCGGTACTTTAATTATACAGGACTTTTTCGCAATTGTCTACGTTGCATGAGATGAAACAGAAACCTGAGCCTGTCTCATTTTTTAAAGTGCCGGATTGCCTGGATACCGTGCTTAGACTCCAGAGTGGGCTCCACGGTCACAGATACGCCATCCTCTATCTGATTATCCACTATCTCGGGTCACAGAAAAATCCCGTCAGGCTTTCGGCCAAATCCATCTGCAGAAACTTTCACCCTCTCCAGGTGAATGCAGAATACTCTCAGGGCTCAACCCATCCGTGCATAGCAGAATTATCAAGACTGACCGGCTATAGCATTCATAGATCCGAAGAGCCTGCCAACTCTATTTATCCCGATGGCGAAGGTAGAAACAGGGTCTTATATATCTCTGTTCCCGAGCCGGAAAAGTATTTTCTCCTCCCTGCCCACCTCATGGAAGACGGCTTCTCGAAACTCTTTCCGATGAAGATGATCCGAAAACAGCATCGCAATCTGAATATATCGTCTTCGAAGCTGTACGTCCTTCTATGGCTTTGGAGGCTTTCGACGAGAAGAAAAGCAATCAGCGAAAAGCGCCCGGTTCTGCTGGATGTCAAGCTTTGTGAGGTAGTTCGGGAGATGGAAAAAGTCAGTAAGAAAAAAGACGTGAAAGCGCGTGAGTTGCTTATATCATTAGAAACAGCGGATCACCTCATAAAGATTAGAGATATGTCCAAATCGAGATGTGTGATGGAGTTGCTGTCCTGCAGCGGAATCGAAGTCGGCAGTCCATTGATACATGTGTAATCAAGCCATTTATTCGCAACCGAGTCCGGTTTCATATCCCCCTGTATACAACTTCCAATAAGTTCAGTTTCCCACCGGATAAAGATTAGAGCACAAGAAATCTCAGAATGACAATCCCCCTCTCATACCTTCATCTGTCCTGTTTTACAATAGAGAAAAGATAAAGATTAGGGAGGGATTTGAATGGCATATTCAAGGGCATCGTCAAATGTCAGAATTATAAGGATGATATTGATCTTCATCAAGCTGATCCGCCGTGAAACCATCACATCATCATCGCTGGCAGATGAATTTGACGTATCACGCCGCACGATAAAGCGGGACCTGGAGCTCCTGCGTGACGTTCCGGTTTCTATCGGATATGATACCGGCAGCCGCACATACTATCTCGATGGAAACGGGAGCTTTCAGCTGAACAAGTTCACATCGCATGAAATACTGGTTATGCTCTTCGGTCTCGAACTGATGAAGAAGGCGCCGCTGGATACGGACAAATCTGTCATAAGTCCCCTGTCTCAGCGCCTCTTTCACTTTCTCCCGGAAAAGGAGAGAAATGTCTATAACAGCTGCATGCAGATGATGGAAGAGATTCTCAGGAGGCTCGCGCCTGAACAATCCGACATCCTGTGATTCCGGATCAGGGTGTGACAACTGCATGACACACCGTTCTGATAAAATAGATGACAGTCTTCCATGCAGGAGATGGTGGGGCTCCTGTGTGGAGATCTTCTTCGAAGGGGGCCTCTGCTGGAAAGCTCAGGGGACTGACTCTTTTTCTCGAAACAGGATTCTTCATATTGAAAAAAGAGTCTGTCCCCATTTAATCCTGACCGATCACCGAATCCTTAGTCGATTGAGCGGCTCCTTATCAGTTTCACTTCCCGACTGCCTCTTCAGTGTTTTCGTAGATATACGTCCATCATCCACAGACATCACCGTTATCCAGCCTCACTTCGCAGGAAACTCGACGGTACAGGTTGCCTGCTCCGGCGCCGTAATATCCCTCCAGTGCATCAAGAGATTCGATGACTTTACCATCAATAATCCTGTACACCTCACCTTCGACAGGGCCATCCCCCTCGATGAGTCCAGGATAGAATCCCAGGTGATAAAGCCGGCCCTCTGTCACGCTATTACCCACTAGAGACGAAGATGCCAAATCCCATCTCTCGGTAGAGCTCAGTATGCTTCTGAAAAGCCTTCGGTATTCAAAAAGCTCGGGATACAAGGTTCTTCAGGAGTTTTTCACTTTCCTGAGATATCGCTTCAAAGTTGATGCCAGCATAAATGATTATATCCAGGAGCCAAAAAGAGAAGGGATTGATCGCCTGCTCGACATCCTGAAGGTACTTCAGGGATCAGGAATGCGCCGATGCGATCTATGCGAGCGCTATAATATTGAGGACGATACGCTCCGCAGCGATGACAGCTCAGTTTCCATCCCTCTTGAAGACATAAACTCGATCGAAGAGGTGGCGCAGAAGAGAGCAGCAAGCGGGCCGCCTGCAATAAGAAGAGCAGGCAACAGGGATATGATATAGCTGTTATTGGCTGGAGCTCGCTGATATGTAACTGACAAACCTGCATCTTCAGCCGCAGTTCCGTCTATCTCAGACACTCTGCAACCTCAGGCGCCGGTGCAAGAACCTTCCTGCCGTTGTTGTAGATCATGAACGGCTGCCCCTCAGGGCTCGAACAAGGTCCGAAAGTGAACGTCAGGTCGTCAGGTGCCGTCCCTTCAACCTTCAGGCCGTGCAGCATGTGCAGAATCCAGAGATGGTGAGCCGAACACAGGCAGAGAAGGTTACGAATAGAATCACTGCCGCCCTGCGAGCGAAACTCGAGATGATGGGCGTGGATGTTGCGGCGGTTCGAGCACCCAGGGACCTGGCACTTAAACCCGTCGCGCTCCAGCACCTTGCTGTTATGCGCCGCTTTATGATGAGCCTTCTCTGCAAGCAGATACTGCGTCAAGAGAAGCGCGATGAAGTTTTCCACGCCGTCATTGTTAATGAGAAGCTCCACGCCGTCATCTGGCGATATCAGCGAGACATATCGGCGCACGGCTTCATTCCAGATCCCGTAAAGCCCGCGCGGCAGAAAGAAACGGACTGACATTGCCGGCTCAGGGTGTGGCGAGGACTGGCCTGCTGGAGCCGAAGAGGCCTTTTCACTGCTGTCATTCTTTTTTGACAGGCTTTCCAGCACATCGAGCAGCAATGTCATCGCAGGACGGTGCTTATCCGGCAGCGCGCACAGCGCTCTCGCTTCTTCGAGTGTCTCATCTGAGTGGTGTCGCTCTCCCTCCGGGCACAGGCAGGCCCCTGTTTCGATATTCGGCGCACACTTTGACAGTTGAGATGATCCTGTCTGATTTGAGCTCTCGCCCGGATCCGGCGCACACTTTGACAGTTGAGATGTGTCCGGCTCTTCTGCGATCTTATCCGCAAAGTCTTTGTCGAGGTAATGCTCGTCGTCCGATTCGAGCGGCCACTGTGATCCCGGCCCCTTATACCATGTTCCTGTCCTAAGGATATCTTTCATCTCATCTGACAGCGTATCATATCTGTCATCGGTGATGTAGCGGAATCCTGGAAGCAGCGCGTAGTTGTGAGGAGCGAAGTAATCGTATTCCCTTATGCGCAGCATTCTGCTTACTTCGTCTCTCAGTTCTCTCGCCGGCCTGTTCATCGCGAAGTCCAGCCAGATCTTCTCGTGCCTGCCGTCTTGAAGTGAAGCGATCAGGTATGCCTGCTCTCTGGTCAGCTTTCTTCTGAGGAAAGCCTTTTCGATGACGGGATGGTTGCTGAAATACGACACCAGCCTTATCAATCTGAACGTCGTAGATGCCGATATGTTGATCCTGGCCTTTGCATAGTCTTCGATTTTAGAGAACTCCATTATGCGGAACAGATGCCTGTCGTGAACGGCCTTCAGAAACCATCCGATATGATAGTCGATGGACTGCCTCATCGACGCCACCCTGATGATCTTCTGCGCCAGAGCATATGAATCATGGGGGATCTGCGAATACTCTTCAGGCAGCTTTACGACAAAAGGCTTCAGGGACAGCGCTTTCCTGAGATCTCTCAGGCTTTCTTCATTGTGAGGATCCGGATACTCGCCTGCCGCCTCCGCATTGTTGGCCCCGCAACCTCTCGCCTCTCCCGCGCCAGGGAAATCTTCCCAGATCGCCTTCGTATAGAGAAGCGGCACTTCTCTGCCTCCAACTATCGCAGGCTCTTCACCAGAACCAGCTATCGTATCTGACGCAGATATCTTCGAAGCGGCAAGATCGGCAGTCGAATCGAGAAAACAAGAGACCAGCGCCTCCACGAAGCCGTATAACGGCCCCTTTGTCCTGTCGTTCTCCCTGAAGTGCTCGAGAGCGAAATCCCAGGTGAGCGCGAGCGTGCGCGGCACATTGAGCTTCATAACCACGCCGCTCCCTTCCTCGTGCTCAGCCTCTTCGGAAGGTATCTCTTCCGATGCATATTCTTCGGTCGACAGGAACGAGCCCGTCAATTCTGTCTCAGCCTTTATGGCCTCATCCGCTTCCGCCTTTTCCGCCGAATCTCCCTCAGCATCACCTCCCGCCATATTCTTCTGCTTGCCGCACACTTTGGCAGCTCTCAGCTTTTCTTTCACAAGCTCGTCAATCTCTCTGACTGAAAGCCCTTTGATCTCAGCAAGCAACTCCTCTTCGTTCTCTTTCGCCGCCACACGAAGAAGCAGCCTCAACGCGGATTTCACGATATCGCCCTTTATGTAGGCCTCGCGCATCAGCGGCAGAGCCTTCAGCCTCTCGAAGCAGAGAATCATCTCAGAGGCGAGTCTCCCGGAAAAGGACAGATGCTCATCGGCGAAATCGTCCAGCTTGCTGTATCCCATCTCGCCGTATGCCTTTCCGTCTCCCTTTCTGAAGGCGCCGAGCAGTTCTCCCAGACACAAATCCACGAGAGATCTGGCTTGCGACAGCCTGCACAGGTGGTAGTCGAAAGCGACAAAATCCTCTTCGCGATCGATGGGGCGGGTGTTGATATGGCGCGCAAGCTCGTGCAGCTCTTTCGGAACGAGAGGCGTGCTTTCATTCAAATCGAAAATGTCAATATTGCGCCTGGCAACTCCAGCTCTACCTGCCTGCAGGTTCTCTTCCGGCGTTGAGTCCTTATATGTTCTTCTTGATTTTATCGGCCTTATTCTTCTCCGCATACTTAAAGCTTACCATAGCAGAGCTGTTAAATCAAATGAGCCGATCGCTGAAATGCTTGCCGGCACTGGGAATGAAGCACGCTCATATATGCATCGCAATGCCAGGGAAATCAAAAATAAGGGATTGAAGGCCAATTTCGCCTGTATTCGGAAACAAAGGGCCTTCTGTGAGGGCTGAGGGCCTTTCCGGAGAATGGTCAAAACAGATCTGGCCGACCCGATCCAATTTCAGAATTCTCAGCCTGCTTTTCCAGAAAAACTTACATAGCTCCGAATCGAATAGCCCTGTCAGAAATCAACTGATTGGAGCAGACTCACGATCGGGTAAAAGAGCCACATGGCCATCACATGAATGAGCCATTTGTCGATCGGGCTGATGAGCACACCTGATTGATCATTGCTGCCCTGATGGCATAGAATGATTCCAAAAAATCCTGATCTATGCTTTGGCTTCATAACTGATTCCCTTGCAAACATCCCTTTCATCGAAATAAGAGAGCGACATGATAACCTGTGGCCATCCATTGAACAGGTTTGCACCCGTCTGTCATTGCGCTGATAGATGAATATGGACCTGCCTACCCCACAATCTCCTGAAGCGATTTTCCCTGCATATCCCCCAGCGAAGCAAATTACTTATTCAGAGCCGCTCCCGGGGCCCGGACAAGCGCACTCATAATCCCTGAAATAACCAAACCGGACAAATAAAGTTTACCGGAATATTCATCATCAAATATGCCTACCAGCCTGAAGGATTTGGCCACTTTACTATCATGTCTTTGTACTCTCTTCTGCTCACAGTTACCTCGATCTGAACGTCGATTATCCTTCTTTCTGTCGTGCAAGAACACTCTTGAGCTTCTGGCCTCAATAGGCTTCTTTCTGTCCTTATGAGAGCGATGGGGAAAAAGTATCTTAGGGTTGGCATTAGCATTGAGACGGCTTATAAAGTAACCCACATTTCTCTGGATCCTTTCGGAAAGGCTATATTCAAAGCCCCCCAGATCGAAAAGAAGCAGACGTCTTTTTACCCATGCCTATACTCGCAGCAATTTTCCTTCAGGCTTCCTTTCAGAAGCGATTCTTACAGTCCTCGGACTGATTCCAAATACGCTCATTATCATATTCAGCTTCATCGCAGACTGAGAGTGGTATGTGCGACAAGCCTTATAGGTTTCTTTCAGAAGATCATGAAGCTTTATGACCGTCGAATCAATGATCACCAGATCAATGAAGGGTTTCAGAGTACCTTTCATTTTTCCAACAGGCTCTGCAAGCGTCTGGCAGGCGTGTCTCACAGCTTCTTTAAGAAACGAGACAAGAGATGGGGTAAACCTGTTATATAAAGCAGAAGGCACAACCTATGTGTCAGTCGCAAGTTCATAAGCTCGGCGCAAATCGGCTATCATTCTTTCAATGCCTGTCCCAAAACCCAGCACAAGTGTCCAGAAGAAGCTCACCGGGTCAATTTTTCTCTGTCTTTTCATCCAGCCTGTCTCACGTGCTGCTTTCATAATCCATCTTTTCGAAAAGCAGGAATCAAGAGCTTCCTTTATAGAATTTTTCTTTTAAGTGGCCATGTATTAAGCCTCCTTCGCTTTGAAGTTGGTGAACACATAATACATTGGCCATTTGTTACATTAGTACCTTCTTTTTGAGCGTCACTATAAGAAATATTTCTTAAAAGATCACAGATGGAAGATAGCCGGAAAGCCGTCTCCGGGAAAACTGAAAGTACGGTTTGATGAGGGGGAAATGTAGATAGCGCATCTGCCGCTGCGCCAGTTCTCTACTCTACCCACTTTTTCTCATTCTGAAGAGTCCGAATTTTTTATCGAGCCGTACACCGTTGATATCGACAAAATCCTTCTCTTCCACTACTGTTCCGCTTGAATCAGCACCTTTCTGTCTGGCAGGCTGTTCAAATTTCAGTGTCGATTCATATATTCTGCGTCGGTCCTTCAGCTTTTTAAGCTGCTTTCTGGATTGGTCCATATCATAGCTGATTTCAGCCTTCAGTCTGCTATCTACAGCACCGGGGATATACAGTTTAGACACGGCATATGCCGTTGCGGCTATTCCTGCAAGAAATGCTCCGCCTATAACTCCCATGACTCCAACAAGCGACACCACTGCAGGAAGCTTTTCATAGCACAGGGCTGCAAATGAATTGTTAAAAGCACAATACGAGACAATTCCAGAAATTGCGGCTCCTGAGACTATTGACAGTGGTACAGCAGCATTTTCGGTCAGTCTCACCTTGAGATCATGTGTTGCCTTCGGGAAGGTTCTGAACCGCTCATCTCTTGAGAGAGCGAGAGCATCCTCACTCTGCTTATAACTGGCCTCATAGCTGTCGATATCTGCAAGAACCTCTCCGTATTCTTTGAGTTTCTTCGCTTCCTCTTTCGAATTTCCGTTTAAAAGAATCTCCGATGCCTGAGGAAGCTGACACGATTGAGCAAGGATATTCATTCTTTTCCCTCCTGTGCGTGATGTGACATTGACTGTATGATTCCTTATTTGCCCTGCAGATGCCAATCACTATATTCTTTTGTTTCTTTCTCAGTCCACTATAGCACAACGAGCGGCCCATCTTCCATTGATAACCATCAACAGGTAAAAATGGCGGGTTGAATGACACTGACTGCACTGGTAAAATAAAACAGGATTCAGGAATTACAATCATGCAGGACAGGCATACATCGGTGTTGACTTGGCAGTCTGGTGCACATGTGGAAGCGGCTCTATGAAATTCTCAACGTATGGTATGAGGCGCTTGCCGATGAAGCGCGGACGAGCACTTATCTCCATGCCGATGAAACCGGCTGGCAGGTGAACGGGATTACGAATTGGAGCTCATTGAACTGTCTTTTGCTGACAAGGATTGCTGCAGGATTCAAAAGAGGCTTCGAGATTTTCAACATACTCTCCTTACATTTCATGACTATGCTGGCGTGGTCTCAGATAATAACAAGGCGGAGCGCGAAATCCGTCCTGCAGTGATTATGCGAAAGAACTCGGGACAGAACAAGAGTGAGAAAGGTGCAGATATGCAGGCGGTTCCTATGAGCATTTATCGAACACTCAAGATTCGTGGCCATAATCCCATTGACGTTCTTCATGACAGTCTCGTAGAATATCTCAAAACAGGCACGCTACCAACATTTCCAGAACCAAAGATTTCAGAACACTAAAAACTTACAATGATTATATCCAGGAGCCCAAAAGAGAAGGGATTGATCGCCTGCTCGACATCCTGAAGGTGCTTCAGGGAGCAGGAATGCGCCGATGCGATCTTTGCGATCGTTATAATATAGAAGACGATACGCTCCGCAGCGCTCTGAACCAGCTGGAGACAGGCATCAGCAGAATGGGCCAGCAGCTCCAGGCAAAATTGTGATTATAATATAGGTGTTTTACCGCCTCAGGAGACCTTGGATCACGGTCAGGCTGGCAATGAAGTCAGACAATCCATCGAAAAATGGTACAGGAGCAGGGAAATTGATGCTGTTATCTGGACCAGTCTGAAATCCAACTTCAAAGAGAAACGGGACAAAGATCTCGACCAGAACAGAGTAGTCGAAAATCTGAGAACACTTGGATTTGAAAGTAAAAAGAAAGCCGAAGAATACATAAGAAAGGCTCCCGAGCAAATCCAGACAAGAATCCGCAGGAAAATCGAATTAGAACTTGGCTGGACAGGCTAGCCCGGGATCTGCTTACCGATAAACTGCACAATTTGCCGATTTTGTGCTCAGATCTCTTTTTACAAAGTCACAGGTTCGGATTGGATGATACCACATATCAGAGATCCTGAGTTTGAGAAATAGCTGTAACTATCTCAGGCATCCCTTCTCTTGAGGTGCCGGCAAAAAACATTCTGCCACTTCTGTAGATCATGAACAATTGCCTTTCAGTGCTCAACGAGATTCGAATGTGCATACAAGACTGACAGGAGCCATTCCTGCAGCAGCATCGCCATAAAGCCCAGGGGACTGACTCTTTTTCTCGAAGCAGGATTCTTCACTTTGAAAAAGAGTCTGTCCCCACCTGATCGGTTGTGTCAGTATCTAAGCTCTTTCTGAAGCTCTTGAACCTTCCTATCAACCTCCGGCTGCATTTCCCTGACTTTCTGCTCACTCAATGGCTGCAATTCCTTCACTTTCTCATCAGCCTGCCTCTGTATTTCCTGCTGGGACATACCTGGCGTTATTCTGATCTCTCTCGCTTTCTGTTCAATCGCCGGCTCAAGTTCTTTGGCTTTCTGTTCAATTACCGGCTCCAACTCTTTTGCCTTCTGCTCCACCAGTTGCTCATTTCTCTGAACCTTCTCCTCACAAGACATACATCCGGAACAGATTGCCATGATTAAAAACAAGCCCAACAATAACACGACCGGTATTATCTGCTTTATCATATTCAAACCCTCCTTCTGAACACTATCATACAGCCACACAACCACGGTAAATCGAAGCTATTGTAGACTACCTCGAATCGATGGACAAGCCTTTTTCAAGCCGGTTTCAAATCTGAGCCACAATTCCTGCACTTCACGGCATCTGATACAACATCACCCTTGCAGAACGGACATTTGGGGTTGAAACTCGGGCCAAGCGCTATAATCAGCCATCCGAGAGGCCCGAGAAGAAAACCGAAAAAAGCGCTCTCCCCTGCCCTGCCCTTCGTGTTACCGATCAGTCCGCCGATAAGAGTACTGACCAAAACACCGATGATAAGAACTGGAAAAAAATCATCCATAATTACACCCTCCTTTATCACATTATTTAATAACAGCTATGTTGCTCTTAATTACTGCCCGAGAAAATAATAGCGACATGTTTTCTTCATCAATGCCAATGGGATTCATATTAAGGCATATAGGAAAACCTTATTACACCATTAAGAGCCATTGACCATAACAAAGCATTTCATACAATCAATTTTCATTATAGATCCAACGCGTGACATCCATTTGTCACAGTCTAAAATAAAATATCAATATGTTTGCCTTTATCATTATCTTGAATTCTATGTCGATGTTCATCAATCTTAAACCAGTTATATATGTTTCAAATGTATGATGGACTAACCAAGGACTTTAATCAAGACATATAGAAGCTTCAGGATTATGCACTAACAATTTTCATCTATGTTGAAATGAATGAACCATAACTGAAAGAAGGCGATTCTAATTGGAAAGCTGCCCTTTCTGCCTGCCTGTATGCACACTACTTGTGGAAAATGATCTTGCCTTTGCAATGCACGACAACTTTCCTGTATCTCCCGGCCACACGCTCATCATCCCGCGACGACATTTATCTTCGTATTTCGATACAACTGATTATGAGAGGAATGCCCTCTGGAGAGCAGTAGACGATGTAAAGCGCATCATCGATGACAGATTTCATCCTGATGCCTACAATATAGGAATCAACTGCGGAGAAGCAGCCGGGCAGACAGTCAATCATCTTCACATCCACGTCATTCCACGCTATGCAGGTGATATGCCTGATCCACGCGGCGGAGTGCGCCATGTGATCTCCGGCAGAGGAAACTATCTTGCAGCGCCGGCTCTTGCCAGGGGCGGCGACGATCACTTCATCGCGCATCTGCGCCCTCTTTTCAGAGAAGCCGTCGCAATCGACATGGTGGTCTCCTTTGTGCGCTCATCAGGATTGAGAGCAATCGAAGGCGATCTGCTGGATGCCAGAGACAGAGGCATAAAGATCCGGATTCTGACAGGAGACTATCTCGATATAACGGAGGTCGAAGCGCTAAACCTTCTGATGGATTGGTCCACAGACGGGAAAATCAGCACGTTTGTCTATGAAGGAGAGGGAGAGAGCTTTCATCCCAAATCATACATATTTCACCTTGCAAAAGGAGGATGCGCCTTTGTCGGGAGCAGCAATCTCAGCTCAATGGCGCTGGGAAGCGGGATTGAATGGAACTACCGCATTGAGTCCCGCCGCGATCCGGAAGGCTTCTCCAGGATAACCCTGTCATTCGGGGAGCTTCTCAGAAGCCCGAGAGTGAGGATCCTGAACGCAACCTGGCTTCAGGCATACAGAAAGAGATGTGCAACAGCATTGAGAGTTTTCTCAGCGCCTGAAATGATTGAACCGGAGAAGCCTGCAGAGAGGCCATGTCCTACCTATGTCCAGCAGCAGGCGCTGGAGAGACTGGAAGAGACCCGTGGCAAAGGTTATAAGGCAGGGCTTGTTGTTCTGGCTACCGGACTCGGGAAGACCTGGCTTGCAGCATTCGACTCTCAGAAATTCGAGCGCGTTCTCTTTGTGGCTCACAGGGAAGAGATTCTCATCCAGTCACAGGCCGTTTTCAGAAAGCTCAAACCTGAGGCAATCTTCGGGACTTATTCCGGAAAGGATAAGATGAGCGATGCCGAGATAGTCTTTGCATCTGTGCAGTCATTGTCCAGAACTGTGAATCTCAATGATTTCGAGCGCGAGAGCTTCGATTACATAGTTGTCGATGAATTCCACCACGCCTGCGCCTCCACATACAGAAAGCTCCTCTCCTACTTCACTCCCCGTTTCCTGCTGGGGCTTACGGCCACTCCGGATCGCATGGACCAGGCAGATCTGCTCGATCTCTGCGAAAACAACCTTGTCTACGATAAAAACCTCGTGGAAGGAATAACATTGAACCTGCTCGTTCCTTTCAAATACTACGGAATCACCGATCCTGTCGATTACGGAAATATACCCTGGAGAAACGGCCGCTTCGAAACTGGCGAGCTTGAAGCTGCTGTTGATAGCGACGCAAGAGCAGGCAAAGCTCTTGACTGCTGGCGGGAAAGAGCAGGCAGGAGAACACTGGCATTCTGCTGCACAACACGCCACGCCGATTATATGGCGCAGTATTTCAGAGACAGGGGTAACATAAGGGCTGTTTCAGTCCATTCCGGCGAAGGCTCCGCACCCAGGGCCCGCTCCCTAGAGAAGCTCAGGAATGGAGATCTCGATGTTATCTTTGCGGTAGACGTCTTCAATGAAGGCCTCGATGTGCCCGATCTCGATACGGTACTGATGCTGCGGCCCACAGAGTCACCAGTCATATTTCTTCAGCAGCTTGGAAGAGGCCTCAGAAAAGCCGAAGGGAAAGAGCATCTCGTAGTCATTGATTTCATAGGCAATCACAGATCCTTCCTCATGAAGCCAAAGCTCCTGCTCTCGCTCGGCTCAGGGAGCATCGAGCTGTCCAGAGCATTGAAGGATCTGGAAAAGGGGTCAGCCAGACTGCCGGATGGATGCTCCATGGAATTTGAGCTGGGGCTGATAGACATGATGAGTGAGTTCATAACGACGACAGGCGTTGATGCCATAGAAGATCTCTACAGGGAATTCAGGATAGTCAACGGCAGGAGGATGACTGCCGGTGAGCTTTACCGCTCAGGTCTCTCGATGAAATCGATCGGAACACGATACGGAAGCTGGTTCGAATTTATACGCGTACAGGGAGATCTCAGTGATGAAGAAGCGGGAGTCTTGGACCATTATGCCGGTTGGTTCAGGGAGCTTGAAAGCAGCCCGATGAGAAAATCGTTCAGGATGATTGCTCTTAAAGCGCTGATTGAAGAACAGTCCCTGGGAGGGTCTATAGAAATAGAAAAGCTGGCAGAGCGCTCTCACTGGATACTATCCAGAAATCCCGTACTGATGGGCGAAATCGATCCGGCCATAATAAATGACTCTGAAAATCAAGACAATTATGAATGGACTGATTATTGCGAAAAAAATATGGTGGGAGCATTGACAGACATGCATTCTTTCACATACGAAAAGCCACTATTATCTTCATTGCTGGCTGTTCCTGAAAATTTAAAGGAAGTCTTTGCCGAGATGACTCGGGAGATCATTGAATACCGGCTCTCAATGCACGAAAGAAAGCTCTCTTACCGAATCATTCCGGGAGGCATGGAAAAAACATTTCGTGCAAAGATTGTCAGAAACCCTTCGGCAAATCCGATTCTGTTTCTTCCCGACAGAAAAAGCCACAATCATGTTCCTTCAGGCGAGACAAGTATTCTGATAGACGGTAGAGAATACCTGGGAAACTTTGCCAGGATAGCATTGAACGTTGTAAAGGAACCCGGCGGAAAAAAGAATGTCCTTCCCGATATCCTGAGGAAATGGTTTGGCGAACATGTCGGATCTCCAGGCACGGCATTTTACGTGGTATTTGAAAAAGATGAGGATAAGTGGATAATGAAGCCGGACGGTCTTCAATCGGATAAAGTTGAAGAAAAGACTCAGCCTGAAAGCAGAATAATCCCGTTTCCCTTCAGGCACAATGTGCCGTTCTACAGAGAGCTGAAGGCTGCCTGCGGCGCTTTCAGAAACGGAATCTTTGCCGATGAACTTGGAGCCGGTGATACAGCTGATATAGCAACAAGCAGAAAAACAGTTGACATTAAAAGACACTTCATTGTAATCGCCGAGGGCTCATCGATGGATGGCGGCTCCAGGCCCATAAAGGATGGAGACCCGGTACTGATGGAATGGATGGAGAAAGCCGGACCTGAAGAAGTGCAGAACAGGATCTGCCTTATTATGACAAGAGAAAAAGATGACTCAGTATCAGCTGTCATAAAACGTATCATCAGACAGGGAGGATCGCTCTTCCTGAAATCGGAGAATCCACCAGAAATTCTGGATGAAGTCGACTTCGACAGAATTGTCCCAGCAGCATATTTCATCGAAGTAGTAGCGCTGAATTAACAGCTGGCCTGTCGGTGTATCCTTCGCAGTCAGTCGATGCGGCAGAGTTCATCGAGTCGCTCTGCTCTTTCTGCATCAAATCGAATCTTGTCGATGGCTCCCCTGGTCGGCATGTAATCCGCCTGTCGGTGTGCCCGGCCAGGCGCATGATGGCTCTGCTTGATAGTTTATAGTAAAGCCATTTTTCAAGATCGCTGTTTTCTCCAACTGCTGTCGGAACCTCAGTTACCCCTTTTTAACGGTCAGGCTTACTCCTCCGATAACCACCACATCGTCCTCGATGACAATCTTTTCATTTTCCGCATTTCCCTGGCTCACATCATCGCCGGAAAGCGTCTCTTTTATCATGTTCTTGATATTGTTCTCTTTCAACGCGATAACGCTGCCTCTCGCAGTGCTTATCAGAACTGTCCCGCCTGGAGTTATCTTCACATGAGAATCGATGTCCTTTTCAGCGAATACGGGAAATACCTTCATGGAAGAAGACAGTTTTTCCTCTATGTCGCATCCCCATTTCTTTTTTCCTTCGCGATCCAGCACGTTGAGGCTGAAGGTGCCGGAGCTGTTTTTGCCTGTAACATAGATATTGCCTTCATTGTCAAAAGCAGGCCTGCCATTGAAACTCCCGTCGATTCTGTAATTCCACTTGACATTGCCTTCCTGATCAACAGCGCACAGATTTCCATTTCCACTGGCAACGTAAATACTGTTATCAGGTCCGCCGACAGCAAGAAATGCAGACGAGTCCATCCCCTTCAGATTCAATTCCCAGTTTTTGTCAGGCTTTTTTTCTTTCAACAGCTTCGTAAAAGAAGGATGTTTGGTATGAGAGGAAAGGTAAAGACCAGGTTCATTACTTCTTCTGTGGACTAGCGAATATATTCTGTTGTCTTTTACGGCGAAATCCCTGATGGATTTCTGCCCAAAGAGGAAACTGAGCTCCCAGTTCAGCTTCCCTCTGGGATTAACAGATTTCAGAGAGTCACAGTTTCCGCTGAAAAGATATATGGAGCCATCGTTGTCTACGACCAGTGGATGTCTGTTGGACATGGTGTTCGTAGGGAACATCCATTTTTCGCCGCCTTCAGGGTCAAAGGCATAGAGATTTCCCGTGGCAAATACATATGCAGTTCCATCTTTTGCCAGAGCAGGAGAAGAAGTGCAGATTCCCTTGTTCCCGGAAACCATCTTTTTTTCCCCTTCTCTGTCCAGCGCATAAAGCTCACCGTTCATTCCGCTCACATATACTGTCTTTCCATCGGGACCTATCTCCGGACTGGAGGGTGAAAGAGTCTGAAAAGTCTGCTTCCACTTCATATTACCACTGGAATCAATGGAATATACATGACTGTTTATGCTGTCATCGGTGCTGACAACATATATGTTGCCGTCGTTATCAACTGTTGGCGCAGGCACCAGACTCTTATCGGTCTTGAAGCTCCACAGAAGATTGGATCCTGTGTTTTCCCCGGTGAGCAGCTCTCTCACTTTTTTCATCTGATTCTCATCGAGCTTCCCGCTGTCCGGTCCGGAGCTTTTGAAGGTATCGTCAGTCTTAATCCTGGCCTCACAGGAAACGTCTGGTTTCCCGGGAGCTGCGACAGAATACCTCTCAGATCCTGTGGCTGTGAATCCCTTAATGCTGTCTATACCCATATCTGTCACTCCTGTTCCTATACTTAAAGATTCAGGAAGATTAATATCTCCTTAATCAAGCATCATCTATATTGCTCACAAGGCATAACCCATATTTGACTGTAACGTCGGGTTTCCAGTCACAGCAGCGTTCCTCAGGTAAATAAAACATAAGTACCACTGACAATCTCATTATACAATGGAATCTCATTGGATTGGTATGAAGAAATTGTTAAGATTTTACCAGGTCAATGATGATCTATGTTCCCGGAATGGCTGAATTAAGAGCTAAGATTTCCGTATGTCGGCGGCCTGTAGGCTGGTGCTCACCCGGATGTATCTGCAGACCATACCGGACACCAATGAATATATGCTTATATGGCTGTTATTCAGGTGGTTTGAAGTGAAAAATTATGCAATGAAAGGGTTGAGAACCGTTACCTGGCCGAATATCTGCCCGTGGTTGAGATCTTCGGTCCAGAGTGTGCTGCACCCCAGTTTTTCTGCGCTGCATAGAATCATGGCGTCCCAGAAAGAGATGTGATAGCGCTGACGGGTCTTGATTGCCGAGATAATATCTTCAGCATCGGGAAGATGGACGGTCCATTTTGAAAGGTCGCCGATTATTCTTATTGCGGTGTCATCAGTGATTGGTGTGCTTACTTTCTGCGTGGCGATGACATAAAATTCCTGGAGAACCTGTATGCTGAGGCATCCACTGGCGGAATTCCAGAGGTCTGTGACCAGTTTTCTGGCTATGGAATGTTTTCCACCTGCCGAAATATCGTGAGCATAGACAAGTATGCTGGTATCGATAAATTGTCTCTCATTCCGATCTCTCATGGAGTTCCTCCCGTTTCAGCGCGATAGTCCCTCCTGTTCCTAAATTGAAATGCTCCATCAGAGTGAGATGACTCTTTTTCGCCTTATCATAGATGTCTTCCCTGAGTGCAAGTTCCTCGAGCATCCCTGTCAGCAGGCCTGAAAGCGAAGTTCCCTTCTCCACGGCAATGTGCTTTGCATGGCGGAGCAGTTTTTTCGGGATCGAAAGAGTTATGTTCTGTCGCTCCATGGATATCACCTCCACGTAAACAAGTGTATCACATATTTACGTGTAAATCAAGATTATCGCGATGATGAAATCTATCAGGTGGCTATGACTTTGAGAACTGGGACTGCTTCAAGAGTCGAAGGCGATCTTCCGGATGCCATAGACAGATTTTGTCATAGACTTCCCACTCCAGATTCAATATCAATACATATTACAACTTCCAATAAAAGAAAAGCAGCTTCTGGGGAAAAGCCTTCATAAAGCAAGCTGTATAGAGAATTGGATGAACAACTGCCTTTGAGCATTCATAAGATTGTGCATTATCCTGGCCTGGACAGTCGGATGCTGATTAGAAAACAAAGGGATAAGAGACGGACTGAGCTTCTTTTTCCAAATTCCTTAAGATGCTGTTTTTTTTCTGTGTATATTATCCAGCATCCTTAACAAGACTCTTGCGGGCCCTATTGGTGTGCGGCGTCCCTGCTCCCACAGAGCGACAGTGCTGGAAGTAACTCCTATCAGTAAAGCGAGCTTAGTCTGAGAAAGGTCGAGATCTTCCCGGATATTCTTTATCTCCTCGGAAGAAATCGGCTTTGGCGAAGGGTAATCTATTATTTCGGAATCCTTGGACTTAATCAAGGTATCAATCATCACCGAAACTTCTTTTGTAAAGTAAGTTTCTCCACACTCTCTGCATACTTCCGCTGGGATGTCGCGAAAAACAATTCGTTTGCCTCGGGCAGCCAATATATACTCTGATAAATTCGTACGCCTGGCAGTGCCTCCACAATAACACTTCATAGAAAGGTTCACCTCCTTCGTCTTGTGCTGTCATTCGGCCAATATCCTGAAATGAATATAACAACATCAGTTATGGCCAGCTCAATGCAGAGTTCTTCCATAATCCCGTCTCTATCCATGGAGCCTGAGATAATGTGTTTGTCAGGCTTTCCTCTTTTTACTTCTATGTCTGAAATCCGACCGCACATTATAGCGTCTTCGGCCTGCCTGAAAGTAAAATCTCTTTCTAACATCCGTTGCTGAAATTTGGAGGAAGCCCTTACCTGCTCCTTTTTAACCATATAACGAATATGTTCGACATCCATTATATCCTCCACCCTATTAATATTATGACATAGTTATATAACTATGTCAATAATTACTTAGCTGTCAGCCAGCGTTCTCCAGGCGGGTAAGGCCTGACAGGCCGTTTACAATTATTGATGTAATGATAGCCGGGCTTTCCTATGGGACCTCACGAGCGGCCTTTGAGGCTGTAAAAGCTCTCAATCTCCTTTATAATCGAAACAGCATCGTTCTGGTATCTGCAGACAATGAACCTGATATTTTTCCCATTCCTGAGAACCGCCCTTACTTCATAGTGCCTGTGTGTCACTCCTTCATAGTGAGATGTTGTGTCTTTGCGGCAAATCCCGGATAGCTCGGAAGATGAGATTCTTCTATTATCAAGCAGAGGAAGAGGACGGTGAGTCACTGTAAGTTCACTTTTCCCTGCCCTGATTGTCGACCTGTTCAGCAAATCGGCCAGACTGCTGTATATAAGACATACACACAATACTGACAAGGCTGCAAAGATTAAATCATCTCCAATGATGTCGGAAAGACTGCCAGGGGCCTTCTGTCGGTATAAATGCCATACAATACAAACAAATGCGATAAAAGAGATAGATATTGACATTATCTGCACCAGTTTATTGCCGGAGCCCCATTTCTTATTGATTACAAGCTCATTATCCCTCTCAACACTTATTATATCTGATTGTCCTTCCATGCTGCCTCCATATTGAGTCTCACTTTGGTAAGTATATCAGACATGTATTGCACAAATCAATCTCAAGCCCGGCTGCCTCTCTCCTTTCCCATACTGATGGGATCATTCAATTTTCTCAATTGCCTGGCTCTCCCTATCTCCTCCATCCCCACCTCTCCTTTATTACACTGAAATTCTTGATTTGGCAGCATCGGCATTGACTATGCCGACATTTTCCTTTATTATGTATGAGCTCAAAGCTGCCAGATATGCCTGAAGAGCAGCGAATCAAAATACCACTCGCAGGAGACGCCTTTGGAGACACTTTATGTGCGCTACGGAAATGACGGGAAATCGATGGCGATGCATCTGCTCGAGCTGATGGATATTGCCGGGCTCATCGATACTTCCCGATCGGTTATCATCAAGCCGAATCTGGTCAAAGCCTCTCCCGCTCAAGAGGGAGCCACTACGCATCCGGAGATTGTCGCCGGCATCATAGAATACCTCAAAAACAGAGGCATTCAGAATATAGAGATTGCCGAGGGCTCGTGGCTTGGAGCCTCTACGCGCGATGCCTTCCGGGTCTGCGGGTATGAGAGCCTCTCCAGGGAATATGGCGTGCCACTCATAGATCTCAAATCGGACAGGACGACTGAAGTCACCGTCGAGGGGATGAAGCTGAAGGTCTGCAGCAGGATCGCCGAGGCCGGATTTCTGATCAACGTACCTGTGATGAAAGCACACTGCCAGACGACGATGACCTGTGCGCTTAAGAACCTCAAAGGCTGCATACCGGACAGCGAGAAGAGGAGATACCACACTCTCGGCATCCACAGGCCTGTCGCATATCTTAACAAAGCCCTGAAGACCGATCTGGTAATCGTCGACGCGCTCTGCGGAGACCTCTACTTCGAGGAAGGCGGCACTCCAGTACGGATGAGCCGCATCATCGCAGGCTCAAATCCGCTCAATGTGGATCTCTACTGCTCAGGCCTCCTCGGATATGCTCCTGATGATATTGAATACCTGAATGTCGCAAAAGGCATAGGCATCGGCGACGGGAATTACGAAGTAATTGAGACAAATACCTGCAGCAGCCTCGCAGACTGCACTGACATGATAAATGCGTCTCAGAGAAGGCTCGCAGGCCTGACTGAGAATATTGTAAGCGATCAGGCCTGCTCGGCCTGCTATGGAGGGCTTATCCAGGCCATCAGCAGGATGAGGGATTCGAGCCTCCTGAAAAAGCTGGGAAAAATCCACATCGGCCAGGGATTCAAAGGAAAGAGCATCGACGGCACGGGCATAGGGAGCTGCACATCGGGATTCACCAGGAGCCTGAAGGGCTGCCCGCCTGATGCCATTGACATCATCGAATTCTGCAGGCGGATTTCCAGCTGATCACGCCCATTTCTTCAGCAGCAGATCATGTTCCAGTCATACTATTTTATACATCATTTCTGCAATATTATTTGCATTTTTCATATTTATAATAGTAAAATATCATGCATATGTCTGTAATATAAGACCGGATCCTGGTCCGGCGCGAAATGCAGCTTGTACACAGCACCAAATTTCCGTCAAAGAGGGTTATGGCTCATCAATCAGGTCAGGCGACGGAACGGTTTTCCGCTTCAAGAGGCGAGCCTGCAGATCCATGAGATGATGAAGCCGCTCCTCTCGGAACAGCGGCTGATTGCAGACAGTTCATTCACTCTTGTCTTTCAGGACCCGGCCTGCGCCGGAGCGGACTGTCATGCCTTCCGCATCGAAATACTCGAGCACGCTTACCACGAAGAGACGCCCGGCATCCACGGCCTCCCTGACATCGGACAGCGTTATCATCCCCCTGGCATTGCAGAGCTCTCTTATCATCTTCCTGAGATGCTCGAAATGACGGTGGTGGATCAGATAGGTGCCTGCTACTCTTATCCTGCCCTCCTGCAGCAGAAGGCCTGTGAAAAACGACAGTCTGTCGGCGCTGAGGCTGAACTCGTCCATGATATCGCCGCGCGGCCTGCCGTGAATGCCTCCGGCTTCTATGAATTTGAGGATTAGATACTTTTTCTCAGTCTCAGCGGCGTTGAGATTCGGCGCAAAGCCAGGGAGCGCGTAACGCTCACCGGCGACAATTACGGCGCCTTTCGCGGCGAGCATCTCGTCGAGCTTTGGATGCGGGCGGTCTTCGAGGCCCAGCAGCGCGCAGGCCACTCCGCGAGGCATCCCTGCTGTATCGGGATGGTCGTGGTGATACTTCTCCACCGACTTTGATATCATATTCACAATCGCAGGGATCTTTTCAGTCATTACCCAGGCCTGATTCGAGAGAGCGAAGAGCGTGCCTTCTCTCTCAAGCCCGTCGATGAGCGCCTCCGCTTCATCTGGCTGGTATCCTGAGAGCGAGATGAGCCTCTGTCTCGAGAGAGTAAGATTTGGCTCTGTCAGTATCCCGGCCAGCAGATACCGCTGCTCTCTGACCTCTTTCGATGCTCTGAGAAAAAAGGTCCTGTCCTCTTTTGACAGCTTTTTCCGGGCCAGCGGGCTGCAGGATATCACCTGCCCTCCCCCAATTGTAGCATCAGGGTTCATGGCCCGGATGATGCATCGGTCTCCGACAGCCAGCACCAGCGGATCTTCCAGCATGATCCGCGCCAGCCCTTCATCGCCGCATTTCAGCCGATCGCTACAGAGAAGTCGTATTGTCGCCTTTGTCCTTGCCGTTCCTGAAAGAAACCATCCCCTGGAGATTCTGGCAATGGTAAAAGATTCGGTTATGTTCTTCAGGGAGACTGTAACTGCCGGGGTGCTTTCATAAGCGCCTGGCCAGGTCAATGCCATGCCGCGGCTCACATCAGCAGCATCGAGATCTCTCATGTTGATGGCTGCACAGGAGTGGGCCGGCGCGCAGGTCACCTGCTGCTTGTAAGCTTCGATTGCCCTTACGACATACTTATTTCCCGAAGGATGGATCTCCAGCGTCTGGCCGATTCCGGCTGTTCCGGATATCGGTATGCCTGTCACAACCGTGCCGTATCCTTTTACCGAGAAGACGCGCTCCACGCTCATCCTGAAGAGGCGGCGATCAGCCGTGAAGGTTATCTTTGAGATCAACTCGTCGAGATGCCTCCTGACCTGGGTGAAGCCCTGTCCAGTCACAGATGAATACGGCACTATACGGGAGTCCGGGTAGCCCATGCCGTCCAGAAAGCTCCTTATTTCGGCCGACAACGAATCGACAGAGGCCTCATCGACACAGTCCACCTTTGTAAGCACCACAAACAGGCTCTGCATGCCGAGGAGCCTTGCAATCTGCAGATGCTCAACTGTCTGGGGCATTACCCCGTCATCAGCCGCTATGACCAGCATCAGGAGATCGATGGATGCCGCGCCTGCAGTCATGTTCCTTATGAAATCAGCATGGCCGGGCACGTCGATTATCCCCACTATGCGGTTTCCTGGCAGTCGGCAGGGAGCAAAGCCGAGATCTATGCTGAGCCCTCTCCTCTTCTCTTCAGGAAGCCTGTCTGTGTCACATCCTGTCAGAGCCCTCACAAGTGATGTCTTTCCATGATCAACGTGCCCACCTGTGCCGACCATTGCACAGACAATCCTGGGCGGAGCGGAAGAGCTTTTTTCTCCATTCATGGCGTTTATACTTCTTCAGGCAAAGGAACGCCTGGATAATTCGTTTCGACTATTTTCATGCTGCAGATACTTAACTCCTCTTATTCGGAGAACTGCTGCCAACCCCAGCAGACTTTCATCTGATCTCATCTTACCATGCTGCGCTGCAGTGGCCGAGCGGCCTGCTGGCAGCCTTTCCATACAGAGCAATCTCGCCGCGCTGTGATCGTAAGAAAAGGTTCCGGCTGACGGGAAGAGAAATCATCATATGCTCGTCAGTTTCAGGCAAGATGAGGCTGAGCGGAAGAGCTTCCGGCATGAGAATGCATGAGAGGCTTATCGGACTGCAGTCGAGGCTTCATCTTGGAATACGGCCTCATGAGCTTCATTCAGTAAATACGCAGGAGAGGCAGAAAAAGACATGTCAAGCGTTCAGGGCCAGCAGAGCCTTTTCAATGCGATAGAATCAGGAAATATGGAGGAAGTGAGGAGGCTCGTCCATGCAGGCTGTGATTTCCACGCCGGAAATGAGCAGGGCTATACGCCGCTTCATATGGCCGTCGGCCTCAGGAAAGGCGATATCGTCGAATATCTCATCGCCTGCGGCGCATCAGTCCATGCCGCAGAAAATCACGGTATGACTCCTGTTCAGACTGCAATAATCGGCAACAGTCCGGCAATCGTCAGGACTCTGGTCCGGCAAGGCGCAGACCTCTCCCGGAGCATGGCGGGAGGCGGGACGGCTCTGCACGATGCCGTCACAATCTGGACAGGCCGCCAGTGCGCCGAAGACAAGGTGGAGATCGTCAAAATACTTGTTGAAGGCGGAGTTTCTGTTCACGGCGTGAACAGAAACGGCAACAACGCCCTGGATGAGGCGTATATCATCCTCTCGCAGGTGGTGATGCAGAGCGATAGTCTCACATTCAGCCCAGACGGAGATTCAGGGTTCAGGCAGCGCGATCCTGAGCTGGACAGACAGATGGTGATCGCGATGAAGGAGGTCATCCCGCTGCTCGAGCAGCAGGGCGTGAAGCCCGGAGCCATGAGTGAAGGCGCCAGGGCGATCCTGGCCGGAGTCATTACGCCCAGGGGGCCGCTTTTCACTGCCGTGATGGACAATGACTACAGGCTGGTGAGAGAGCTTCTCAGGAAAGGCGCCCAGGTGAATGAAAAGGACGGCGGCGGCGGCACTCCTCTCCATTTTGCGTCGTGCCAGGGACACCTGGAGATCTCAAAATATCTCATATTGATGGGCGCTGATGTCAATTCAGCCGACAACTGCGGGAGCACTCCACTCCATCTCGCCTGTGACGCCGGGCTGAAGGATCTGGCAGAGCTGTTCATATCGAAGGGAGCTGATATCAACGCCGCGGCAGATGACGGCTTGACCGCTCTTCATCTGGCTTCGCGCTGCGGAGCGGTGGACCTGGCTGCCTTCCTGATCTCAAAGGGCGCCGATATCAATGCAAAAGACACGAAGGGATTCACGCCGCTCACCCATCCAGCGACTCAGCAGCACGTGAAAGTCGTAAAGATCCTCAGAGAAGCCGGGCGGAGCGGAGGTAAGGCATCAGGCGGAGCCGGCAGCAGAGCGACGGGCTTTCAGCAGCAGGCGGCCCCCGGCAGCGGTGGAGAGAGCGATGCCGATGATGAGGTGGCTGTCAGGAAGAGCCTCTACAAAGCCCTTGAGACAGGGGATCTCGACCAACTGAAGGCTCTGGTGGACAGAGGAGCTGATGTGAGCGGCAGGACTTCCGTGTTCGACAAGTCGCCGCTTCACTGGGCTGCGTTCTTCAAGCAGGAAGAGATTGCAGAATACCTGCTCGGGCAGGGGGCGCTTGTCGACGCGCTCGACGCCGAAGAGCGAACGCCTCTGCACATGGCCGCTTTTGAAGGCACTTTGCAGATACTAGAGATGATACTGAGAGCCGGTGCCCCGGTGAACAATAAAGACCTGACCGGGAAGTCAGCGATACACCTCGCCGCAGAAAGAGGGACAGGCAGGATGGTCAAGATCCTGCTGGAGAGCGGAGCCAATGCCGGTGAACCGGCCGACAGGGGAGCCACGCCGCTTCACTGGGCGGCCTTCAAGGGAAACACCGATACGGCGGCAGTGCTTCTCGCGAACGGCGCCGATGCCAACGCGGCAGACGATGACGGCTATACTCCTCTCAACTGGAGCCAGACCGAGGGAAGGCGAGAGATGAGCCAGTTCCTGCGGTCCAGGGGGGCGAAGCAGGCCGGAATATTCGGCATCCTGAAACGGACATATGACAACAAGGTGAAGGAAGTAAAGAAATTCCTTGATGATCGCCAGAAAAACAACGGGAACGAATATCTCTGAGAACCTCCCGCCCCCTCAAAAAAGGGGACAGACTCTTTTTTGCTTATCCGGTACGTCAGGCAACCTGCATGAGAGGTCATGCATTTAATCCTGCAGGATCAGAGAGTGCTCCCATTTTCATGCAGATAAAAAAGCAGGGATGGGGAGGAATATGGAACTGCTCTGCAGAGCCGCTCACTCCGAAAAACGCCTTTGAATAACACGAAAACTATCAATCAGTGTCGAGTCATCGAGAGCCGTCTCAAATTTCTGCAGCCAGTCTATTATATAAGCTTCGTCAAGGCCACTGCCCTTTCTTCTTATTACATTCTCAGCATCCACATGGTCCTGGAGGCGGGTAGAAATCAGCTTGTATATGATTAAATCCTCAGGGGCGCAGACTCTTACAGAGACACCAGGCCGGATCTCCACATCCACGGCTCTTTTTATTGCCTCCAGGTCAAATTCGACTTCTGCAAGCAGAATATCAATTCTGACCCCCATCTCATCCTTGAGAAATATCATACCGAATTTTTCCAGTGTCTGTTTCGCATCGGCCGCGGCAGGGATATAATGAGGAACCAGCACATCGAGCAGTCTGCCGGCTTCCTCCCGGCATATTCTGACTTTAATATCAACATCGCGCGTGAGGCGGGCATTCCCCCATACACTGAGCGCCAATGCTCCAATTGCGGCCGATTCAATACCAGCTGAGCCCAGCCTTTGCTGAACTGTCTGCAGAGCATCGAAAAGGCCTTCCATAAAAACTCCTGTCAGCACGAGCCTCTCAGTTTCGAAAGGCGAGTCTGCAAATCAATGAGATAACTGATTCGCTCGGATCTGAAAAGCGGCTCTGTCCGGTCCAGTTCCTCCCTGAACTCCGAATAAAGCGCCTCCAACTCCGCTGCGCTCTCGAAGATCGTCTTCCTCCTGAGGGACTCGGTCTCCCATTTTTCGACTTCATCCCAGTTTTCCCTGAGGCTCGACAGCTCTCTCATTTCAGATGTTCTCCCGGAGGATCGATGTCAGCGATTATATATCAACGCCGATCATGATCTTGCGTATAAGACAGGCTTTTTATTATGCCTGCCAGATTATTATAGCATAAATTGGCGAAGAGAGGGAAAAAAGGGGACAGACTCTTTTTTTGAAGAAAAAAGAAGTCAGTCCCCTTTTTTCAGATGGCGGTAGATGTCGTAGGTCATGTCGGCGCAGCGCTCCCACGTGAATGTCGAGGCTCTGGCTCTGCCTTTCTCCGAAAGCTCAGCCCGGAGCGCGCTGTCATCGTACAGCTTCAGCATGGCGCTCTGCAGCTCTTCCTGCCGGGATGGGTCGAAATACAGCCCGCAGTCCCCCACCACCTCAGGCAGTGACGTGCTGTTCGACGTGATGACAGGAGCTCCTGATGCCATCGCCTCGAGGGGTGGAAGGCCGAAGCCCTCATAGCGCGACGCGAACAGAAAGATGTGGGCCCCCCTGTAAAAAAGAGGCAGTTCGTCATCGGAGATATAATCGACGAGGCGTATTCTCGCCGCTGCGGATGAGCTCCTGACGGCCTCCCTGAGATCGTCTCCAGGCAGGCCTCCGATGACGAGAAGCGCATCATCCAGTTTATCTGCAAGTTTCTCAAAGGCGCGCACTATGAAAGGCGCGTTCTTGTGAGGCTTGGGAGTGACGACTGTAAAGAAATAAGGCGCTTCGAGCCTGTATCTGCTCCTGAACTCCTTCATCTTCTCTAAGCTTACTTCCCTGAAGAAAAGCACGTCAACCCCGAGCGGAACGACGTGGACATTGCCGGGCTCCGGCCGCAGCAGTTCCAGCACATCCTTTCTCGTGTGCTCCGAATCGACAAGGATCGCATCGGCTGAGCGGGCCGCCCTTTTCAGCACCAGATGCCTGTAAAGGATGTTCTTCGGCCTGAGCCTGCCTTCGAGCACGAAGGGGATCATATCGTGAATCGTCATCACCGTCCTGCAGGCTTTGAATATGGAGACAGCTATCGACGGCGCATGGAAAATATCGGGGCCTATTATGCCGAGCATCTTCGGAAGCTCTGTCTGCTCATTGATCGAGAGAGGCGGTGAGCAGATCTTCACATGGTGAACCGGCGCGCCTTCCGGGTAGAGATGCTTCAGCGGCTCTCCGTTGTGAAGCAGGAAGAACTCATCGTCTCTGCCTGATCTGATGAAGCGGCCTGTAAGAAGGTGGGCGTACCTGCCTATTCCATGCATATGGCGGCTTATCATGCGCGCGTCGACTGCAATCTTCAAGAAATCGGTTCTCCTTGCAGAGAGCTCTTCGCAGAGAGTGATATCCCGCGGCTATTTCGCCCTCTTCTGCAGCTTTTTCAGGCTCTCCCTGGCGGCGCCGGCGATATTCCTGTTGGTCGAGCGGCTCGCAGCCATCAGGGCGTCTTCCACGTCCTTGCCGTCGTACGAGGAGAGATAATATGCGGACTGCATGCGCATCTCCTCATCGCTGTCGTTCTTGACGATGCTCTTGAGAACCTCCCTCGTGTCGTTGCGGCTGATGGTGAGCATCGAGTAGAGGGCCTCCCGCCTTATCTTGGAAGGGTTGCGCTCCTCCTTGATCACTGTCCAGAGAAGCGTGAGAAGCTTTTTTCTGTCAGAGATGCAGCTCTTCGCCCCCATCTTGACGAGGAGCACGAGCGCGTAGAATACCACCCTGCTGTCCTCATCTTCGAGGAGCGGGTGGGCTGCGCCTGTGATCCTGGCCTTCTCCTCGTCAGGCCACGCTCTCTTGGCGAGGTTGTCCAGCACGAGGCATTTTACTTCTGTGACGGGGTCTGTCAGAAGATCGAGGAAAGGCACGAGAGCCTGATCCTGGTAGAGCTGATCGATTATCTTGATGAACTCGAGCCTGTTCTTCAGGCTGGGGTCCTTCTTGACTATGGCATACAGCATCTTGTGATGCTCCCTGGCATTGAGTGCCAGTATGGCGCGGCCTGCCTGCAATCTCACGTATTCAGACTGGTCCTGCAGAAGCCTGGCTATCGAGTGCACAGTGGCCCTGTCCTGCATGTGGCCGAGAAGCGCCGCAGACCGTCCTTTGATTATCTCTGTCGCGCTGAAGAGGTTCTGCCGCAGATATTCAATCAGCAGCAGATTCCTCGAGTCTCTCAGGAATCTCGGGATGATCTCCATCACCGTCTCTTCCTTCCTCCTGAGCAGGACAGGAAGGGACGCAGATATGACGCTCTCCTGCCTGGGCGGAAGCTTGTCCAGGATTGACAGCACGACCTTTTCATATTCCTGGGGGTTCTGCAGGATCGTCGAGAGGGCCGGCCTCACCTCGTCTATGTCCATTCGCGCGATGAGAGACGCGCGCTCTATGCGGGCCGCTTCATCACACGATGAATAGTCCTTCATCAGGGCATCGACCATCTCAGGCGTATTGTGGACGAGGAAGTAGTTGTGCGAATGCTTGCGTATCTTGACATCCGTGTCATTCAGCATGGCGAGGAGCTTTGCGGCTATTCTGACGTCCTCCACGCTGCAGAGGGCAACTATGAGCCTCCAGCACATCTTAGGCGAGCATGTTCCGAGGCTCTCCAGAAGAGCGTCAATTATATGCGGCTTTCTCTCGAGGCCAGTCAGCGCCTGAAGGGCCTGAAGCCTGTATGTCTCAGTCTCTCCCTTCAGATACGAGCAGAGCGCCATCTCGGCCTCGTGCTCCCCCTTTGTGAGCGCCCTGTAGTAGTAATGGACTATCCTGTCATCGGCGGCGGCCGAGCTCGCCCGGGCCAGCTGGAAGCGCAGGTTCTCCTCGAGCTTGTCGTCGCCCACTGCGATCCGCTCCGGCGATGTCTCCCTCTCTTCCCTGCGGACAGGTGGCGGCGCAACCTGCGGAGTCCTCTCGTCGGGGGCGGCGCGCATCTCCTGCTTTCTTCCTTCGAGCCATTTGGTCTCGTATGCCGGTCCTTCCCTCACAGGCGGAGGGTATATGGAGGGCCTTTCCTGAGGCTGCAGCTTCGCAGTCTGCATGTCCAGGTCCTGCTCCCTCGACTCGGAGGCCAGCTTCGCTGTGGGAGAGTCAAGCGAAGCGGCGGCTGCCTTCAGTCTCGAGAGCGGCGTCTCAGGCTGGGGCTGCCTGGCAGGAGGCGGCTGAGCCGGCTGAGGCGTTGCCTGCAGAGGCACCACCTGCTGGGCCTTCTCTAGCTCGCGCTGCGCCTCCATCTTCGTGATGACCCGCTCGATGGCGGACTGATATTCGCCGCGGACTGCCGCTGAAGCTTCCTTTATGCTTTCAAGCGCGTCTGTCACTCCCATCTGGCCGAGGATCATCGCCGCCTTGACCTTGAGCCACTGATCCTGCGCTCCGAGCATCTCTATCAGTGGATTGATGCCTTCGCGCCTGTTCAGATCGCCGATTGCGTTCATCGCGGCTTCCTGCACCCTGAAGTTCACGTCCTCAGTCATCACCCTGACTATCGGAGAGACGTCCTGCAGGTCGGATTTCTGAGCCATGGCCTCAAGAGCCTTTATTCTGGTCTCCGGATCCTTGTCTTCGAGGGCTCTGAGACATTCGTCCAGATTCTCATAGTCATAGGGCTTCAAACCTATCTTTTTGAAGAGTGAATCAAATAATCCGCTTTTCCTGGCCATTTCACAACTCCGTAACGAACCCTATTGAAGCTGCCGGCTTCAGCCTTTCTTTCCCTTTGCAGCCGTCCCTGTCCTGGTGCGCTTCGGCTTTTCTCCGGCTGTCTCCGCAGCTGTCTTTTTACCCGCCTTTTTCTTCGCCGGCGCCTTTTCTTCACCTGTGATGCTCTTCTGGACATCCTTCTTCCGCCGCTCGGCGACTTTCAGAAAGAACTTCTTTACAGCCGGAGCCAGCTCGAGAAGGCTCGAGAATGCAGCCTTCCCCAGGATATATGCTTTGACATCCTCTGTCGTAATGATCGTGGCATTTCTCGTGGAGCCTGTCAGAAGAGCCATCTCGCCGACGTAATCGACAGGAACGAGCGTTTTCAGCACAAACTCTTCGCCCTTCTCATTCTGCACTATCACGTCCATCTTTCCGGAGGCGATTATGATGAACGCTCCTGCAGATGAGCCCCTCTGAATGACCTTCTCGCCCTTCTTGAAGCTGATGGGGTAGAATTTTGGCAATATCTCTTCCAGCACGGGAGTCGGCACGAGATGAGTGAAGTCAGCCCTGCCTATTATCTCTCTCAGTTCTTTTACCTCTGCCGGTTCCATGTATGATTCTTTCCCCTCTTTTTGGAATATTAGGATTATATTCTAGGTCCCGCGCTCACTTTCCCTTTACTTACTTCAATCCTATTTTAAAATTAAACCTTCCGGAGCCTGGAAACGGCATCGCTCTTTCATAGTGCTCGCGGACCTTTCTCCACATCTCCCTCGATGGTGCGAGAAACGCCAGATCGATCAGAAATCCCTGCAGTCTGAGCATTTCGAGCTTCCTCCTGCTCTGGAATATTGAAAATGGCTTCTCCGCAACGACTGCCATCCCTGAGCCGCATCTCTTCACAGATGCTTCGAATGACGACAGCGAGAGCAGTCTCATCGACTGGATCGTCCGATCCATCCTCACCTGCGTGTGGAAGAGAGGGATATGGGCAAACAGAAAGGCTTTCCTGGCGCCGTCCCAATGGCAGAGGAGATCCCTCATGTTCAGGTAGTCGTCTTCATACGAGCACACGCTGCCGTTCACGCCGAGCTCCTTCATGAGGCGCAGCGCCTGTGAGTTCAGCGAGTAAAGGAACGGCCCTGCCGTGATGTCGAGCTCTCCTCTCGGCAGAATGCCGAAATGGGACAGGTTCTGCACCATCCAGCGCCTGTATCCCCTTTTGACGAGATGCTTGACAGTATCCTTCAG